>Ga0105050_10001028_pt1 | contig 42413 bp, 43 predicted proteins | sample FRY01_FD_78088 | JGI IMG/M metagenome (GOLD analysis project Ga0105050, IMG submission 78088) | Freshwater microbial communities from Lake Fryxell liftoff mats and glacier meltwater in Antarctica - FRY-01 | ecosystem: Environmental > Aquatic > Freshwater > Ice > Glacier meltwater ...
GACGTCCGCTCCGCCAAGCCGCACAGGCTGAAATTTTAGATAGTCACAGCATTGTCTATTTTGATCCGTCATTACCATGATCGGCACATTTTCTTCCACAAAAAATTCAATCAACTATAGATTATGTTTTTTGTGCTTTGATAAAATGAACTTAGGCACAGTCAAATGCTTTCAAGATTCTACGCCCTACCGATTGTTCTCATCGCCTTGTTGTCATTGAATGGTTGCTCTGACGACAGTGCTGTTGTTAGGGTCGCCACATCTCCTTTTTATCCACCCATAAGTCACAAAAAAGACGGTGACCTTGCCGGTATCGATGTTGAAATCTTTAAAGCATTTTGCGAAAAAATAGACTGCTCACCAAAAATCAAAGAATATGATTTTCCTGTCATGCTTCAAGCCGTTTCTAGCGGTGAAGCTGATATCGCTTTCGCAGGTATTTCGATTACTGAGGCCCGTCAAAAAACACTCGATTTCTCGCAGCCGTACTTTTTTAATGTTAATCACTTGGTCAGCATTGCGCCCGACGCCCAAGTCATTGGCAATCTCTCAGAACTTAAAAACTACCGGATCGGATACCCGATCGGTACCGTTTATGACGAACTTATCAAAACAGATTTGGAACCAGACGGGCATTACCCCTTGTCGCAAATCAGGCACTATACCGATTACACACAAGTTCTTAAAGACATGCAGTCTGGCAATCTAGATCTAACCTTCATGGATGAACTAACCCTGCAACTTTGGCATAACCAACAAGGCAGCTCAGTCAAATCCGTCTTTAAGTTCCCACAGGAAGACCCTTGGGGATTCGCGTTTGCGAAGCAATCAACACTGAAAAATGAATTTGATGCGTTTCTCAAAAGACTTGGGCCCAACGGTATTCAAAAAATTATTGATCAGGCCGTTGGGAACAAAACGCCCAACTGAGTTCAAAACCACGCAAACACTCGCGCGCGTCCAATCATCAAAACAACACTTGCCATGAAACCGATCACTAACAAAGCGCTGTAGCAGATGAAGTAGGTTTTTTCAGAGGATTTGTTGTAGAACTTTCGCCCTAGCCATGAGCCCAAAAAAGTCAATGGCAACAAAACGATGGCCGCACTGACATTACCAAAGTGCAAAATACCCAACAAAACAAGCGGTATGATTTTTGTAAAGTTTTGTACCAATAAAAACTTATTTTGTGCCGCGACAAACTGTTGTCGGGTAATGTTGTAGCAAAGAAAATAAACAGTCATCAGTGGCGAGCCTGAATTGGCCACTGTTTGACTGATCCCAATAGCGCTACCCAACGCAAACAAGCCACTTGCCGTTGGTGCGCCTTTGGCTGAAAACAGCTTCGCTACTTGTTCGCGCTGCATAATCAAAGCCACATACAGTAGCGACAACCCCGCTACCACCAGCTCTAATCGCCGATGCACCACAGCCATTGCCCCTTCACTGACCAGCAGCCATAGTATGGCCGCACCAATCGCGGTGCCGACAACAGCCCCTGGCAACAGTGACTTCGATAACGCAGGGTTTGACTCGTTTCGGTGCTGCCAAACCCCCAAAGCAGACGCTGGTAGCATCAAGACTGCGACAACGGCCAAGCCATTGCTGCCGCCCAAAGCCAGCACCATCAAAGGCGACACCACAAAACCACCTGCGCCCAGACCACTGCGGGCAAAACCCATTAAAAAAGCGGCGCTAATCGCCAGTACCGTTGCCAGTATTGGCAACGGTTGCGAAGAAAACGCGCTGACGATCAGTTCAAAGTTCAACCGTGTGACTCACATAAAAATGGGCGCCCAATGCGCCCGTTAGAAAAACCACCACCAAATTACGATTTGTCACCTTGGTTTAACGCGCGATAGGTTCGGATAACTTGACTGTCATCTGCTTTGCCATCGCCACGTCCAGAGCTCGCAATATACATTTGTTGCGCAGCCGCTGCGATCGGTAGCGCAGCCCTCAAGTCCTGACCAGTTTGCAACACAATCGACAAATCTTTTACGAAGATATCAACCGCACTGGTCACTGGCGGCTCGGTTTGCAACATCCGAGGCCCACGGTTTTGAAGCATCCAGCTTGACGCAGCAGAACCCGACATAATTTCAAGCAGTGTCTGAAGTTCAATCCCAGCCTTGTCAGCCATCGCAAAGGCTTCAGCAGCTACCGCGATGTGCACACCGCAAAGCAATTGGTTGATGGTCTTAACCATGGCCCCTTGGCCAGGCGCTTCACCCACATGAAATATTCGCTCACCCATGGCCTGCAAGATCGGTCGGTTGGCTTCAAACACCGCCTTCTCACAACCCACCATGATGGTCAGTCCACCCGACTCGGCACCCACCACGCCGCCTGACACGGGCGCATCAATAAACGATCGGCCCGTCTCTTGAACACGCTTGGCCATTGACTGAACCACGGCCTGTGCGCACGTCGCCATGACCACCACAGTCGCGTTGGCAGCAAGCGCATCAAGCGCCTGTGTCTCAAAGAGTACTTGCTCGGCTTGAGCGGCGTTAACCACCATCAAAATCAAGACATCTGCACCATTGGCTGCTTCACGTGCATCACGCAAAAAAGTGCCACCAGCGGCCTCAAATTTCTCTTTTGAGACATCGCTAATGTCAACACCACGCACCGTGTGGCCCTTGGTCAGTAAATTGACAGCCATGGGCAAACCCATCGCCCCCAAGCCCACAAAGGCTATTGTTTGCATCTCAGCTCCATCGCGCAGGGGCATGACACCCTACCCTTATCTTCGTTCTTGTGTCGGATTGATGGGACTATTGTGCCACTGACTCGGACCAATGTCGAAAAAAATCAGTCGCATACGCATCATCAATCGAGGGTTGGGCGATGCTTATCCTGAACAACGTTGATAGCGCGTATCGATGTCCCGAATCGAACGATCAAACGAATGGGCAACAGGCGAGGTTTTATCGAGCGTCGTTGCGTCGAGCGATCATGGCCTCCCATGCATCTTCAATCCAATCACAAAGCACTGCACGGGTTTCTCGAGGGTCAATGATATCCAGAATCATGAAACGCTCAGCCGTTCTAAAAGGTGACGCAATGCGGTGATAGTAGTCCTCTAAGTCCTGCCGAGCGCTATCAGGATCATCAGCAATCCCTATTTCTGAGCGGTAGGCCGCTGCCACCCCACCCTCAATCGGAATTGAACCCCACCGCGCCGATGGCCATGCAAATCGATGCAATAGCTGTGGAAAATACTTTGGTGAGTGCAGGCCACCCGCCATCCCAAAAGCCCGTCGCATGATGATAGATACCCAAGGGACTTTGATATCCTCAATGGTGCTTAAGACCCGAACCGCACCGAGCAAGGTGCCCCTGAGCTCTGCCTCGGGACCAGTGGCATTGCCGGGCTGATCAACCAAATTAATCACGGGCAATCCGAATGTGTCGCAAAGTTTGACGTGCCTCTCCATTTTCCATGCCGAGGTCAATGTCATGGCACCACCTGCAATTTTTGGATCACTGCACAGCACACCAACCGGATGCCCATTAAGTCTTGCGAGCGCCGTGATGCATGACCCACCATGATAGCGGCCGATTTCAAACAAGGAATCGGTATCAAAAATGGATTTCAGTATCTTTCGGGGATCATAAATTTTCCGACGGTCTTTAGGGATCGCGTCTTTCAGCCAATCATCGGCACGATCAACGGGATCAGCACTCGACAATGGTTCGGCATAGGCCTCTGAGTGCCTAGGCAGATAAGAGAGGAACCGTCTGACTTGGGCAAAGGCGTCCTCCTCATTTTCAGCCTCGTTGTGGACCAGACCACTTTGCCGATGTACCTTGTAACCACCGAGGTCATTTTTGTTGATATCGATACCGTAAGCTTGCTTGACAACCGGCGGCCCAGCCGCGAAGACCTGGGCTTGGTCACGCACCATGACAGAAAAGTGTGACATAAGGACTTTAATGGCACCTAAGCCTGCGCAAGCACCCAAAGCAACGCCAACAACGGGTACCTTCTTTAACAACTCGACAACGGGCCAAGTCGGATACCCTGGGATTTTGCTGTGTCCGCTTTGCTCAAGAAGTTTGACGCTGCCTCCGGCTGTATCAACCAATCGGACGATGGGCAACCTCAAATCCAGTGCCATGCGCTCTGCATAAATCCACTTATCCGAAATTGTTGCTTCAGATGAGCCTGCCCTAATTGTGTAGTCATCCGCTGAAACGACCACTTTTCGTGACTCAACTTTACCGGTACCAATAATCGCATTGACCGGTGAAAGTCCTTCAAAATAACCCTCTTTCGTATAGCGTCCCTTGCCTGTGATTCGTCCTAATTCGCGAAAGCTGCCTGGGTCAAGTAATGCAGCGACCCGCTCCCTGACATTCATAATGCCACGGCCCTTTAGTTTTGCCAAAGCCTCGGGCCCGCCCATGGCCGCCGCTTGCTGTCGTCTTAAAGACAACTCATCCAACTCTTGGGTCCACTCGCCAGCCGAAGGTGGCTGTTCGGGCTGACTGGCTAAAACTTTCTTACTCACGTAACACCCCTCAATCAAATTCAAAATATTTACAGTTCGCGCACAATACGACGCGCAACGAGCTCGTCGATCTGCAGGTCATCCAATCCCATCGAAACCAAGATGGCCCTCGAATCCTGTCCCAAATTGGGACCGGTATGGCGGATGGCTCCTGGCGTTCGTGACAACTTGGGGACAACCCCCGCCTGGGTGGTGTGACCCAGCGTCGGGTGATCAACTTTGACCAACATGTCACGTTCTCTAAAGTGCTCATCCTGATAGATATCAGCAATCGTATAAACTGGTGCCGACGGTATCCCCGCTTGAACCAACCGTTCAGCCAAAATATCTGCGGTTAATGACGCTGTCCATTGCCCAATAATGGTGTCAATTGCCTTCATATTTGCTGGTTCACCACGAGCACGGATACTAGAAAACCGAGGATCATTAAACAGTTCAGGCTGGTCCATCACCGTAGTCAATCGCTCAAATATCACGTCACTATTGGCGGCTATTAACATCCAACTCTGATCGGCTGTCGGGTAAAGACTATTGGGCGCCATTGTCGGTAGGTTCGGTCCGACACGTTTGGGTATGAACCCCAGTTTTTCAAAGGCAGGTACGTAAGGCTCCATTTGGGAGAAGGCCGCCTCATAAAGCGCCACATCCACCACTTGACCCAATCCAGATCGGACCCGCTCATGAATCGCTGTCATGGCGCCAAAGGCGGCGTATACGGAAGTTAGATAGTCCGTGGTGGCCAATGCAACCCGGGCGGGTGGTCGATCCGGATCGCCGGTCATATGGCGAACACCCCCGACAGCCTCACATATCGCGCCATAACCAGGCCTAGAGGAATAGGGGCCGTCTTGGCCATAACCACTGATACGAACCATCACCAATCCAGGGTTCTTTTTAGACAATGACGGGTAGTCGAACCCTAGCCGCTCTAAAACGCCTGGCCTGTTATTTTCTACCAAAATATCAGCCTGCTCGATGAGCGCCATGGCAATTTCACGGCCTTCGGTCGACTTCAAGTCGAGCGCGATTGACTTTTTACCTCTGAGAATCGTTGCCGCATAAAGCGAAACATCACCGACATGCCGACCCATTTGACGCACACCGTCGCCTTCAAGGGGTTCTATTTTGGTGACATCAGCACCAAAATCAGCAAGCAGCCGAGCACAAGCAGGGCCTGCAATGGTTGAACAAATCTCAATCACTTTAATGTCATGTAAGGGACCCATTGCACCAGTCGGTGTCGCGAGGGGTTGAAGCGCCATCGTTTCGAGCTCCAGATAGAGAGATCAAGTCACTTTTATTGATCCAAAAGCGTTGAGAGGTTTTGTTCGATGAATCCCGTGTGAAACTTACCTAACCCAAATGAATCATTGCGAAAAATATTTCTTAGAAAATCAAGATTGGTTTCGACACCAGAAATCCGAATGGCAGACAACGTTAAATTCATTTTTTTGCAAGCCAATTCACGAGTCTCTGCTCGCACCATCACTTTGGCAATCATTGAGTCGTAATGCGGTGTAATGATGTCGTGACAACGAACACCAGAATCAATTCGAACATCACCAAATCCGAATTCGACGTGTTCAGGTAAATCAAACAAATCGATAGCCCCCACCGACGGAAAAAATGATTTTTTGGGCCGTTCAGCGCATATCCGAGCCTCTATGCTGTGCCCTTGAATATCCACATCAGCCTGAGTAAAGCCGATTGCTTCACCCCTCGCAACACGTAATTGCCACTCAATGAGATCGATGCCAGTGACTAATTCAGTAATGCCATGTTCCACTTGTAGTCGTGTATTCATTTCCAGAAAATAGTACTTTCCATCGCTTGTCTGAATGCACTCGATCGTTCCCACACCCTCGTAATCGATTGCCTTAACCAAGTCGATTGCCGCACGTGTCATTTCAGCGCGCGTCGCATGACTGACTGAAAGTGCTGGTGCTTCTTCAATCACCTTCTGATGTCGGCGCTGGATGGAGCAATCCCGATCAAACAAATGAACAACATTGCCATGTCGATCAGCCAAGATTTGTACTTCGATATGCCGAGGTTCAAAGAGATACTTTTCAATCATCAACGCACCATCACCAAAACCTGCGACTGCTTCACGCCGGCAAGATCCCAGCGCGGCAGTAAAATCAAACGGGTCACGCACGATACGCAACCCTCGCCCACCACCGCCTTTTGTCGCTTTCAACATGATGGGATACCCAATTTCCTCTGCCAGGGAAAAAAGCGCCCCATCTGACAAATTAAGGCCATCAAAACCTGGGATCGTGGGCATATTGACTGAGGCGGCAAACGCTTTGGCGCGTGCCTTATCACCCATCAAATGAATAGCCTTGGCACTAGGCCCCACAAAAATGAGACCATTTTCTTGGCATGCGCTCGCGAAGTCAGCATTTTCTGCGAGAAATCCATAACCTGGGTGAACAGCATCAGCACCAACATCTAACGCAGTGCTGACAATGCCAGAAATATTGAGGTAGGTGGATCGCGCCATTTGTGGATCTGACATAACCGCTTCGTCACAGGCCAGCACGTGCCTTGCGCCTCGGTCATGCTCAGAAAAAATAGCCACTGTTCGGATGCCCATTTTTCTTGCTGTCGCAGCAATCCGGCAGGCAATTTCGCCTCTATTGGCAATGAGTAGCTTATTCACCGCGTGATCCCATTCATTTATTGGTTTGCCGACTTGCTTCGATTTCGTGAATACCCAATGCCATTTCGACATCTCTGACGACTGTCAACAATCGCGGGCCAATTTCATCTCGTATTTGGTTTGGCTTTAATCGAAACACTGGGACGCCACAGTTAAAAGCATAGAATTGATCATCAATCTGACTTTGCATCGGCACACCGACAGAACGAGTGTCTTTAACAAGGTTCTCAATCGCCAAGCAAAACCCCCACTTTCTCTTTTGATCAAGCGCTTCTTGAACATGCGCCAAATACGGGCTGTCTTGAAGGTCCCAGCCTGGATTTAGCGAATCCAGTAACTTTTTCCGCGTCGCCTCTGGTAGACCCGCCAAATAAGCCCTGCCCATGGCCGTGCGGTAAAGCGGAATTTGTGCCCCGACACCAGCCACAACCGGATTAACAGATTCCGCTGGCGCACAACTTTCGATATAAATCATTTGAGAGCCAAACGGCATCCCAATCGATACCGCTCCACCCACTTCATTGGCCATTTGCTGCATCAATGGTCGAGCGATTTGCTTAATTTTCATTTGAGACAGCAAAGGGTGAGCCGTTGCCAACACTGCCAACCCGAGTGAGTAGCGGTGCAGTCGATCGGAGTAATACAGAAACCCGAACTTAGCCAGCGTGTAGGTAATGCGCGACACCGTTGGTTTTGAAAGACCCGTTAACTCGGTGATTTCCTTGTTGCTCAGATCAGTTCGTCTTTTATTAAAACAGTTCAAGACGATGAGCCCCCGAGCTAACGTTAGCACCAAGGAAGGATCATTCTCCTCAATGTCACCAACCCTTCCCAATGCAAACGTACCAGCAGCTCGGGTTCTACCCATGATCATTGCAACCTTAAGTTATCGATTTTTCGAAAGACTTAGGGTATCAAGAATGGCTTGGATACGGGTTGTTTCCTCTGCCATTACCGCATTGACTTTATCGGGTCCAATAAAGTCAGGATTCCAACCTCTCATCTCGACAAATTTTTTCCATTCGGCTGTCGACGTTATTTGTGCCAAGGCGTCCCCCCAAAAAGCAATCTGTGCTTTCGTGAGATCGGGTGGTCCGATCACACCTTGAACGGACGTTGTGACGACATCAACCCCCTGCTCTTTCCACGTGGGAATAAATGACAGATCACCGCTGAGTCGTTCAGGTGAACCAACCACCAAAATTCTTAACTGATCGTTTTTGATAGCAGTCAGAAAATTTGGCGTACTCGCAGCAACCACATCGACATTCTTGCCCAACAACTGGGTGACTGATTCGGCTGATGACTTGTAGGGCACAAAGTTCACTTTCTTGACATCAACGCCGGCCATCTGTAATGGCAGCGCAGCACCCACGTGAATATGGTTGCCCAAAGAAGTCGCCAAGGCCACATTGAGCTTCTCAGGATTCTTCTTCATAAAGGCAATCAAGTCTTTGGCTGAATTGAAGGGGGAATCCTTATGAACAATCAGACCAACATACTCTTGGAACAGGATTGATATTGGGGTGTATTTATCGAACGTCCGACCTTTGAGTGATCCCGTGATGTTGTTGTTGATCAATGAAGTCGTCAACGTCATCAAATAATCACCATTGGCTGGATGCTTATCCAATTCATTGAGCGCCACCGCCAAGGCGCCTCCCGGTCTATTTTGAACGATCATTGAATCGAAAAGTTTTTTTTCAATGCCAATCTTTTGAATTTGCCGAGCAACCATGTCCAGCGAGCCAGCAGGCCCCGCTGGCACAATGAACTGAACCACAGAGCCAGGCTGCCATGCTTGTTGTGCATGACTCGGAACCATTACCAACATCGCCAAGCCAGCAACCACTGATGTTAAAACCCTCATATCTGTCTCCCACAGGATTAGTGTTGGTCAAAGAGATCTACGTCTCTTTAATTCATAGCGTGCCAATTTATTATGTGCGCAAGAATTACATGTGTCAATTTATAGGAATATTATTCCTATAAATGGAATAAAATTAAACTTCAATTTCAACAATCGATTGTCCTTCGTTAACCGCATCGCCCTCTTTGACCGAAATTGAAACAATCTTCCCTGGCTTTTCTGAAACCAATGGAATCTCCATCTTCATCGACTCAATCAACAAAATCGGCTCATCCTCTTCAACTGTCTGCCCAATCTGTTTAAGGACTTTCCACACTGAACCCGTGACGTCCGACAACAATTCAACTGTTGGCATAAAAACTCCATGGTTAAAACGTTAAACACAAAAGGTTGAACTAATTTTTTTATCAACTTAACCAAAAAAACACTAATCGTCAAAGCCCTTACTCAACGCCCATCACTGACTAACAGACAAAGATTCAGTTTGGAAACACAGGATCAAAATAAGCAATCAGCTCGCATTCAACAACAAAAGCGTTAGTCGTTATCCAAAATAACCTCTCCAAAATCAGTGCGGATTCTTTTGGTAGTACGTCGTATCCAAGCCATGATTTTTTGCTTGCCGTTGCTCAAAGGCCAAAAACTCAGCACTCACGTGGCTGCCTCGCAACCCCCCTCTTAACGTATTGGCTGTGGTTTGCTTTGCTTGTACGATCCACGAGTCGGGTATCGCTGGGCAATCGGGAATACAGAGCCATAGGCGCAGTAAATGGCGCTTTAAGTCTTGATCCTCGTGATCTTCGAACGACGTGCGCGAGTGAATCACATGGTAATTGTTCACCAACTGCAAATCACCCGGTTCGAGTTCCATCGAGTAGCAGTACGTGGGGTCTGGAAACAAGGACTCCAATCGGTCAATCATCCGCACTTGATCATCAGTCAATCGAGGGATCTCAGCGAAATCCCGTTGTGCCGCCACAATATTTTTTAGGTTGAATCTAAACGCAAAGTAATCATCTTTGAAATCAACCACAGGGCAATGAAAATACGAACCATCATCGCGTGCCATTGTCCCTTGCCAACTGAAACCCACGGCTTGCCTAAGCGTGTCAACGAGTGTCGGATCTAGGCGCTTAATCGCTTGATAAATGGCCTTTGAGCTGGTGATCTTACTTTCCCCACCCTGCTTCGCGGTTCGCCGGCACATCAGACCGACCACGTCACCCGAATCGATGTGGAAATCCAATTTCGCACGCGTGTTGTAACCCCGCCCACCTTTGATGTGATACTGCCCACCGGCATCTCGCACGTCGGTCAAATAATCACTGTTGATATTTTGTGGGCGAGCCACACCAAGGTGCAATCCCATGCCCCAATAAGCCAAGCGCGTTTGCGCTTCGGTCCACTCGTGAACCGGGAAACCTTTGATTAGAGAAAATCCCCAAGACCCCTGTGTGATGGACCGAGCTTGCGCCAAGGCTTGGAAGCATTCGATTGACAGCGGAAAATCAGCTGGCGTCATCTGCAGCAAAGGCTTATCAATCCCTGCCGCATGGTCAAGAGCCACCTTGAACCCCGCCACCTGTGCTGGCGTCAGCCGTACTTGCCAGGAAAGGTCCGAGCGCACGTTTGCCGCGAGCCAACCGGTTTCCATATTGACGCTTGCTTGCATGACCACTCCCCTGCACGACGATTAACGAACACCTGATTGAGGTTGATGCTAACCCAACGATGGCCCCTATGCCGAGAGTGTTTTGCTTAGTCCGTCGTGCTGCGTTTGATTTGCCGTGGCTATTGCCACAACTTTTTCGAAAATATTTCTAAACAATATTTTGTCACGAAATTTTCATGATCTTGTCACGCTGCAGTCACCTGGTAAGCCCAAAATGAAATCGTTTTCATTTGAACTTCCCCATCAAAAAACAAGTGAGCATTTTAGAGATTGCACAGGCAGCGGGTGTCTCAGCTGCCACCGTGTCGCGCGTTTTTAATCGGCCCGAAAAGGTACGATCCAACACGCGTGAAATAGTCCTAGCCACCGCGACAAAGCATGGTTATCAGCCAAACAGTGCCGCTAGGGCTCTGAGAACACAACGTTCAAAGATCATCGGTGTGATGCTTCCTACCTTCGGAAATCCCGTGTTCGCCGAATGCCTCGAGGGCATTGCGAGTTATGCCGCTGAGCAGGGTTTTGGCGTCATGCCCGTGACATCAGATTATGACGACGACCACGAAACCACAGCTATCAATTGCTTACTTGCCAAGGGCGTTGACGGAATGATAATGGTTGTTCGAGACCCAGCCAAAACTCCTTTATTAACCCAATTGCAGCATCAATCAGTACCGTTCGTTTTGGCGTATAACCAACACCCAAAATACCACTGCGTTGGCGTCAACGGTCACAGCGAGGTGGCCAGTGTGGTTAAGCGTCTGCGTTCATTGGGTCACCGGAAAATTGCCATGGTTAGCGGACTACTCAGCGCATCTGATCGCGCCAGCCATCGCTACCAAGGCTATTTATCTGGTATGCAATCGGCCAACCTGCAACCGCTTACGCTAATCGAGGTGGACTTCATTTCCTCAGACATGTGGGCGCTGGCCACGCTCTTAAAACAAAGCACCACCAAACGGCCTACTGCACTGATTTGCTCAAATGATTTGCTGGCTTTTAGAAGCCTACGAACAGCGGCCCAATGTGGACTGTCAATCCCTGAGTCGCTAAGCATCGTAGGTTTTGACGGCATCAAGATCGGTCAAGAATTAAGCCCCATCCTGTCAACAGTCGTTCAACCTAACCATGAAATTGGCCAATGGGCGACGAATCTCTTACTCCAAAGTATCCGCGGACAGTTCAGCAAACCAAAACCAGCAACCCACAACTTGATCTGTGGGTTCCGGCTAGGCGAGACGATTGGCTCGCCACCCACCAACCGATCTCACCAAAAGTGAGACGATTTTTTTAACACTAGGCAAAAGGGAAATCATGAAACTGCTATCACAAATAATGTGGCACACCACTTTGAAAGCCGGTCTTGCCGCAATGACCCTCGTAGCAAGCGCAGCAAGCGCTCAAACAGCAATTTGCTACAACTGCCCAACTGAGTGGGCTGATTGGGGCACTCAATTAAAAGCTATTAAAGAAAACACAGGTATTAACGTACCCGCAGACAATAAAAACTCTGGCCAAACACTGGCTCAATTAATTACCGAAAAAGCCAGTCCAGTCGCTGACGTCGCTTACATGGGTGTGAGCTTTGGCATTCAAGCTGACAAAGCGGGCGTGGTCAGTGGCTATAAGCCAGTCAATTGGGACGATATTCCTGAAGGCCTCAAAGATCCCAACGGCAAATGGTTCACCATTCACTCTGGCACGCTGGGATTTTTTGTTAATAAAGACGCTCTTGACGGCAAGCCCGTTCCCAAATCTTGGGCCGATCTACTCAAGCCTGAGTACAAAGGCATGATTGGCTATTTAGACCCGTCATCTGCCTTCGTGGGCTACGTGAGTGCCGTCGCTGTAAATCAAGCACTTGGTGGCTCATTAGCTGACTTTACGCCCGGCCTTGAGTACTTTAAAAAGCTTCAAGCAAACGAGCCAATCGTTCCTAAACAAACCTCATACGCTCGTGTGATCTCTGGCGAAATACCAATCTTGCTCGACTACGACTTCAACGCTTACCGCGCCAAGTACAAAGACCAAGCAAATGTTGAGTTCGTCATTCCTGCCGAAGGCACCGTCGTGGTTCCCTACGTCATGAGTTTGGTCAATAACGGTCCCAATGACGAGAATGGCAAAAAAGTGCTCGACTTTGTCATGTCAGATAAAGGCCAAGCAATCTGGGCTAACGCTTTTCTAAGACCGGTACGCGCATCAGCAATGTCTGCCGAAGCACAGTCAAAGTTTCTGCCAGTTTCTGAATATGCCCGTGCCAAAACAGTCGATTACGGTCAAATGGCAGCTGTACAGAAAGATTTTGCTGACAACTACCTAAAAACAGTCAGATAACCAAAGCAGGATGCGCGAGCCTCTCCATTCATGAAATCAAGTCACCGCCTTTTGCTACTTCCAGTTGCCATTTTTTTTATGGCGTTCTGGTTGCTACCCGTATCAAGGCTTTTGATACTGCCAGCAGAGCAAGACTGGCGGTTGTATTTCGTGTTCTTGACCGAGGCTCGCTACGCTTGGAGTTTGATCAATACACTCGGCTTATCCATCGGTGTCACATTGGTAACACTGATACTTGGCGCTGCGGTCGGTCTGTATCTTGGCCGCCAACAGTTCCTTGGCCGACAGTTACTGTTATCGATACTCACTTTGCCTCTATCATTTCCTGGTGTCATCATTGGCTTTTTTATGATCCTACTGGCCGGCCGGCAAGGCCTTGTCACTGACATCACGCAAGCGCTCGGCCTGGGTCGATTTTCATTTGCCTACGGTTTGGCTGGTCTGTTTTTGGCCTATTTGTATTTCTCTCTACCTCGAGCGATAGCGGCCTATGCCGCTGCCGCGCAATCCATGGACAAATCGGTCGAAGAAGCGGCACGTTCACTCGGCGCCCGCCGCTGGCACATAATTCGAGATGTGTGGATGGTTCAGCTAGAACCAACCACATCTGCATGTGCTGCCATTGTCTTTGCGACTTCTATGGGTGCTTTTGGCACCGCCTTTACGCTGTCAAGCCAGTTCGAAGTACTACCCATCACGATCTATTCTGAGTTCACTAATTTTGCGAACTTTACGCTAGCAGCTTCTTTGTCCATCACCCTTGGCTTATTTACTTGGTTTGCGCTTTTTTTAACGCGCCGTAAAGAAAATGTTGCGGGGGTTGCCGGTCAATGAATCGACGTACTCAATCTCCCGGTCTGGCCCTCATTACTGCAATCGTTGCTATCTTCATGCTCACACCGATGGTTTTGTCCACCACGGCCGCTCTCGTTAACAACTACAGTCAGGGATTGGCCAGCGGATTAACGCTGCGCTGGCTCGATCAAGTCATCACGGTTTATGGGCAAACCGTTGTGTGGTCAATTGCCATTGCGGTGGCTTGTGTCATTGGCAATATATTCATCGGTGTGCCTGCAGCCTACGCACTGGCCCGAAATCCTTCTCGTTGGGCGAAGACATTTGAAGAAATTCTCACATTGCCAGTGGCCGTTCCAGGCCTTGCCACGGGTCTGGCCTTAATACTGGCTTACGGTACATTGCGCGATTTCCGGCAAAGTTACAGTTTTATTTTGGTGGGTCACATGATTTTCACCTTACCGTTTCTGGTAAGAACTGTCACAGCAGCTTTTCAAAGGCCAGACTTAGTGGCAATGGATGAAGCCGCCAAAACCCTTGGCGCTAACTTTCGGCAAAGATTTTTGGGTATTTTGGTGCCAGCCGTTTTACCGGCCATTGCAGCAGGCAGTCTGATGGTCTTCACATTGTCAATTGGCGAATTTAACTTAACTTGGATGTTGCACACTCCATTGACTCGCACCTTACCCGTCGGTCTAGCGGATAGCTATGCCTCAATGCGCCTTGAGGTTGGTTCTGCTTATACCTTGGTCTTTTTTATCGTGGTGCTTCCAATGCTTTGGTTATTTCAATGGTGCACCCATCTTCTTGAAAAAAAATATGCAAACTAGCGCCGTTTCGGTCAATATCCAAGCCGCCGCAAAAACATATGCTGACGGTACCCGGGGATTATTGCCGACAAATTTGACCATTGAGCCTGCTGAAATCATGGCTCTCCTAGGTCCATCAGGATGTGGCAAGACCACACTTTTACGCATTATTGCAGGGCTTGAATCTATCGATAAAGGTGGGTGGATTCGGTTCGATGGCCGTGACGTCACCAATCTGCCCGTTGAAAAGCGCCAAGTGGGAATGGTGTTCCAACATTACGCTTTATTTCCTCACCTTTCGGTTGCTGCCAACATTGGCTACGGCTTAAAAGTCCGAGGGGTGGATCAAACGCGTCAGCGAAAAGTTGTGGGTGATCTATTGGACTTGGTCCAACTGCAAGAGCACGCGCATAAACGCCCCACTGAGCTGTCTGGTGGACAACGACAAAGGGTCGCTTTGGCACGAGCAGTCGCAGCCGAACCCAAAGTGCTGCTGTTAGACGAACCCTTGACTGCGCTAGACGCCAAACTCAAAGAGTCCCTTCGCGACGAACTCGGGCAATTGTTGCGACGTCTTTCCATCACAGCGGTGTATGTCACGCATGATCAGAAAGAAGCCATGGCCATCGCCGATCGAATGGCTGTGATGAAAAGTGGTCAAATCGTGCAACTTGGTAAACCAGAGGCACTCTATCGCCAACCCACACATGCCTTTGTGGCGGCTTTTCTCGGTCGAGTGAATAGAATCACTCGCTCTGCAGAGCAAACCGTGCAAGGGGTACTGTCTTTAGATACATTTACCATACCAGTTCCCGCATCACATGGTTCAATGCTGATGGTGCGACCTGAACACCTTTCGATACAACCACCCCACCTTCCGGGCGCTCCAGGCGTTGTCTCGACCCGAGTATTTTTGGGAGATAAGGTTCAACTCACTGTTTCCTTGTCCGGCCAAGAACCTGTGCTGGTTGATTGCCATGGCGATGTCCCCTGGCAGGTTGGTGACTCAGTCTCCATTGCCATTAACCCGGGCAACTTACTTCCATTTGGAGAATCACCTTGAGTTCAGTTTTTGTGCAGCTGTCGGACCTTCATATTCGTCAGCCTGGTCAACTGACATACCGAAGAATTGATACGGCTGCCTATTTAAAAAAAGCGGTTCAGTCGATAAACAATCGCCAAGAGCATATTTCAGCTGTGGTGATTACGGGCGACTTGGTTGATTTTGGACGGATTGAGGAATATAGACACTTGGCGCAATTGCTCGAACCTTTATCTATGCCTGTCTATCTACTAGCAGGAAACCACGATCACGCCGTGCATTTGAGAGAAGTCTTCTCAAGTCATACTTATTTAGGCACGAAAGGGCCGATCCAATACTGTGTTGACATTGGGTCGATCTGTCTTGTTACACTTGATACTTCAATCAAAAATGGCAGCCATGGGGAATTGGGTGCTGATCAATTGGCTTGGTTGAGCCACACGCTCGACCTAAACAAAGACCGATCAGTCGTCGTCGCCATGCATCACCCGCCCTTCTTGACGGGCATCCAGCACATGGATCAACAAAACTTAAAAGTAGGCAATGAGTCGTTTAAACAATTAATTGCACATCACAAAAATATCCAACATATCATTTGTGGCCACGTCCATCGGCCAATCAGCATTCAGTACGAACATACCGTTGCCAGCATCGCCCCATCGCCGGCGCACCAAGTCGCTTTGGACTTAACGCCAGACGGCCCATCTCGTTGGTTGCTCGAGCCTGGTGCTTACCGTGTGTTAACAACAATACCAGGCCAATCTATCGTGAACCACTTGGCCTACGTCGACTCATTCGACGGGCCCTACCCCTTTTATGAAAACGGGCGACTGATCGATTAAGTAAAAATGACAGTACTTAACGCTTTAACTGTCGCCGCAAATGCTGCACCTCCTCCACCAAGTCAGCCACTAAGGCAGCCAACTGTGGATCGGCATCGTAAGTCTGTTCGATTTGGGCGACTTGCTGCACACGCACCACGGTGGCGCTCGATAGGTAATACGCGCCTTCGCGGTGCACCGCATGGATCACCTCTTGTTCAATGCGCGTGTGCAACCAATCAGTGGTGACACAACACAACCGTGCCATCTCTTCTACAAGAAGGACTTCTCCTTCTAAGAGTTGGGGTTGTAAAGAATCAAAAGCTCGTTCTTGGGTCATGTTTGCGTTTCCCATTTCAACGTCCGCGGGGCTCAAACCCCGGATAGGCTTGGGCCAGTGCCCGCCATGCTTGTTGCTGCTGCTCGGTGACTGCACTGGGTACAGCAATCTTCAGTTCGATATACAAATCCCCTGCCGTACCCGTGCCACGGCCCGCTGGGATCCCCTTACCTCTGAGTCGCAGACGACGACCTGCTATCGAACCCGACGGCACATTGACCATGAGAGATCCCGCTAAAGTTTTTATCTCGACCTCGCCGCCTATGGCGGCTTCCCAAGGTGCCACAAAGACTGACATGGTGATGTCGCGTCCATCGACGTGATAGCCCTCAGCTGGCTCGATGTGAACCCTTAGAAAGAGATCCCCAGCTTTGCCGCCACCAAATCCGACCCCACCTTGCCCAGAAAGACGAATCAACTGACCTTGCGCCACTCCAGCAGGGATCGAGACTTCGAGTGTTCGAGCCTGAGGCAACAACTCTCCACTGGCATTGATCTGATAGCCACCAAGCTGCAAAGCCCGCTTGGCACCGCTAAAAGCCTCAGCCAGTGTTAACGAGATGTCGGCATGCTGGTCTTGCCCATCCCATCGCTCGGGGCCTTGACCTGATCGATGGGACTGGTGACGAGACCTTTCCTGCGCAGCGCGACCAAACATCTCTTCAAAAAACTCGCTGCGGTCTTGCCCAAAACCTGATCCGGCACCAGCACCGGCGCCATCAAACCCCTGGTTCCAACCTGGCGGCGGCCTGACATCATCAACATGACGCGCACCTTTGGCCCACGCTTCGTGACCAATCTGATCATAGACTTTGCGTTTTTCAGGATCAGACAACACATCGTTGGCCTCATTAAGCGCAGTCATTCGCGACGCCGCATCAGGTTCTTTGCTAACATCGGGGTGATATTTTCTGGCGAGGCGACGGAAAGCCTTTTTCAAGTCTTCGGGACTTGTGGCTTTATCGACGCCTAGGGTGGCGTAGTAATCAGGCAATTTCATAACGTGTCCTTGCACAGCGAATTGAACCATATTATCGCCAAGTAGGCGAATTCCACACACTCAAAATAAAAGCGGCAGACCACCAAGATCCGGACTAATCATTCAAACGCATGCCAACAATAAAAATAACAACCTTATCGCGCAAGTCCTCTAAGTTTCGACAAATTGTCGCCGCAGAAAAGCCGGGTGCCGTGCATGTGTCCATATGGCTAACGCCATAATACTTATTTCGCGCTTCATTTAAATCATACCTGTCGCACTCTAGCACTGCATGCGCCAGTACGTCATGGGTCAAAGGCGTTTCAATCCTTGATCACTGAACCAAAATTTTTCTAATTTTATTTTGCAAACGTTTGCAATTTTTCTTAACCTTCGCTAATCTTGTTAAAGAAAAGCTTGGCACGTCTATCGAATGCAACTAAAACAGCACCATCCATTGAGGCAAAGACCATGGCAATTCGCTACCTAAAAAAAGGGCAAGACCAAGACACGATTGATACCATTGACCTAAAAGTCAGCGCAACAGTCAGTCAGATCATTGAGGATGTTCAAAAACACGGTGACAGCGCTGTACGGACGTGGTCTCAAAAGTTTGACGGCTGGGCGCCTGACAAGTTTGAACTCAACCAACACGACATTGACGCGGCGTTGCAGAAAATGACCGCCCAAGAACTGAAAGACATTGAGTTTGCACAAACGCAAATTCGAAACTTTGCGCAACGCCAACGTCAAACACTACAGGACCTGGAAGTTGAAACCATGCCTGGCGTGATTCTCGGTCACACCCATATCCCAATGAATGCCGTCGGCTGCTACGTGCCAGGCGGGAAATACCCAATGATCGCTTCAGCCCACATGAGTGTCTTGACAGCCACCGTTGCAGGGGTGACCAACATCACGGCAACCGCGCCACCCTTTCAAGGCAAAGCCCATCCTGCCATTGTGAGCGCCATGCACCTAGCGGGTGCGCACCGCATTTTAGTGATTGGTGGCGTGCAAGCTGTCGCCGCCATGGCCATCGGCACTGAGACCATTCCCGCAGTCGACATGTTGGTGGGACCCGGCAACATGTTTGTCGCTGAAGCCAAACGCCAACTGTATGGCCGTGTTGGCATTGATCTCTTTGCGGGTCCAACCGAAACACTGATTATTGCCGATGAGACGAGTGACGCGGAAATGTGTGCCATCGATTTGCTCGGTCAAGCAGAGCATGGACCGAACTCACCAGCCATATTACTGACCACGTCAAAGCAGTTGGCAGAAGAAACAATCTTAGAAGTAGAGCGCCAACTCACCATACTTCCCACAGCCGGTATTGCTCGTGAAGCCTGGGAAAAATATGGCCAAGTGATTGTCTGCGACGATATTGATGAGATGGTGCAAACCGCCGATGATTTGGCCTTTGAGCACGTACAAGTACTGACCAAAGACCCCGACTACTTTCTCAAAAACATGACCAGTTACGGCGCCCTGTTTCTAGGCGCGCGGACCAACGTATCGTTCGGTGACAAGGTCATTGGCACCAACCACACCCTGCCCACCAAGCGCGCTGCGCGCTACACCGGTGGATTATGGGTTGGCAAGTTTTTAAAAACCTGTACTTACCAACGCGTCACCACCGACGAAGCATCCGCTTTGATGGGCGAAATCGGTTCGCGTTTGTGCCACATGGAGAACTTTGCTGGGCACGGCGAACAGGCCAATCTGCGATTACGTCGTTATGGCCACCAACCCGATCTGCCTTGGTACGAACCCGCACCGGTGGGCGCAGCAACATCCCATCAATAGTCAAAAGGAACTTTGCCTGTGAAATTACCCAGCATGCGAATTGATGGCAAACAAGCCCTCGTTACTGGTGCCAGCCGCGGCATTGGACTGGCCTGCGCAACCGCACTCGCACAAAGTGGCGCCAATGTCTTGCTAATCGCACGTGACGCGACTGCCTTGGGCCAAGCTGCTGAAGAAGTTAGGCGAAATGCGCCCGACTCAAACATCACCACTCATGCGCTTGATGTTACTGATACCGACGCGGTCAATACTTTGTTTGAAAGTCATGCACCATTGGACATCTTGGTCAATAATGCCGGCACCAACCGGCCTGGCCATATCAGAGACACCTCAAACAAAGACATCGACGATCTGATCCGACTCAACTTAGCATCCGTCTTACACATCTGTCGCGCCTTCGCACGGCAACCCCGAACCCATGGGCAGGGGGCAAGCATCATCAATATTTCCTCTCAAATGGGCTTGGTCGGCGCCATCAATCGCGTGGCTTATTGTGCGACCAAGCATGGGGTTGAAGGCCTAACCAAAGCCTTGGCTTGGGACTTGGGTGCCGAAAAAATTCGCGTCAACACCATCTGTCCGACATTTGTCGAAACAGACATGACCAAGCAGATGTTTAAAGACGAAACGTTCAAAGCATCAGTGCTGGCAAAGATTGCGTTGGGTGAGTTGGTCACCACTGAAGACTTAATGGGCGCCGTGGTGTTTTTAGCCAGCCCAGCAGCAAGAATGATCACCGGCAGTGCCATCGTCGTTGACGGCGGCTGGACCGCAGCGTAATACACGTTGCAACAGCAACGCACACAAGGAGAGGTAATGGTACTTGACCAGGTCTTAATAGATGCACTCACTGCCGTTGACACACCCACGATTTGCAATGCACTCGAGATTGCGAATGGTGGCAAACGTTCAAACCAAGGATTCACCATTGGAGTATTCCAATGTGCGCATCCGAACATGAAACCGATACTCGGTTTTGCCCGAACCGCTACCATCAAAACCCACTCGCCCTATACCGATCCGCCATCTACTTTAAAAGCACGACGCTTGGCTTTTTATCAACACATGGATAGTCAAGGACAGCCAGCCATCGGCGTTATCCAAGACACTGACGATAAGCCTGGGACGGGTGCCTTTTGGGGTGAGGTTCATAGCCATGTACTTAAAGGCCTTGGCGTTAAAGGTGTCATCACAAACGGATCGATGAGAGATTTTGGCATGCTAGCCGAAGACTTTCAGATTCTTGCCCCTGTCATTTCACCTAGCCACGCGTTTGCCCAAGTCGTCGATGTTGACGTCACGGTCCAAGTCATGGGCATGACGGTTAATCCCAATGATTTGATTCACGCCGACCGCCATGGCGCAGTCATTATTCCAATCTCACTATTAGAGAAACTACCCAAGTCAATTGAAGTCGTTTTTGCAAAAGAACGGCCCATTATTGAGGCAGCCAGGAAAACTGGTTTTTCGTTTGATTTACTCAAGGCAGCACTAGATGTATCGGAGAAAATTCATTAACTCACGCTAAGACCACTCTCGAGGAGAAGACAAATGAAAACATTGATAAAAAAAACCACGCTAGCAGTTAGCGTCATCGCAACAGGAACAATACTTGCCATAGTGGCACAGCCCGTACTAGCCCAAAGTTATCCTGATCGACCGATTAAAATGGTGGTCCCTTACCCCCCAGGTGGCGTATCCGACACAGCAAGTCGCCTGATTGCCCGCGCGCTTGAGTCTAAACTCAACACAAGCGTTGTGGTTGAAAACAAATCTGGCGCTGCCTCTTCGGTCGCCAGCACGTATGTGGCTAACCAAAAGCCAGATGGCTACACCATCTATGCAGCGCCTGTCTCATTGGTTATCAATCCAGCACTGCAAGGAAACGTTGGCTACAAGCCGTTTGAGGATTTCACGCCCATTTCAATGATGATGACATCCGCTTTTGTTTTGCAAACCAACCCATCTATAAAAGCTGACTCTGTCGAAGCACTGATGGGACTGATTAAAGCAAATCCTGGGAAATACGCCATTGGCACATCTGGGATGGGTTCAATCAACCATTTAACTGCTGAATACTTTACGCGGCAGTATGGACTGGACATGCTGGTCGTTCACTACAAAGGAGGCATGCCAGCCGCTCAAGACCTGCTGGGCGGCCAAATTGGCATGATGTTCTCAGCGGTCAGAGAGGCCCTACCCTTGATGGAAAGTAAAAAAACCAACGGCTTAGCCATCACTTCAACGCAACGCTACGACATCCTGCCCAAAATCCCCACTATGGATCAAGCCACTGGCTCAAAAGACTTTGAGGCTATCTTTTGGCTTGCTTTGATGGCACCTGGGGGGCTTGATAAATCAATTCAGACCAGGCTTTCCGAAGTGATGGTCGAGATTGGTAAAGATCCTAAACTGAGGAAGGAAATGGAAACGCTAGGCATCAATTTGGTGACTTCAACACCGGATGTCGTTACGGCAAACTTAAAGAAAGACCAAGCAAAGTGGACGTCTTTGCTTAAGGAAATAAAGCTAAATTAAAAAGACAAGCGAACGTATCAGGAGGTCAATCGTGAAACACATCGTGGTAGCTAAGTCTATCCATCAATCAGGACTTGACCTCCTGAACCAGCTGTCTGAGACTCGGATCACGGTACTCGACCGAAGCCATCACCCCCAATTGGCCGAGCATTTAAGAACAGCAGATGCTGTGATTCTTTATTTCCAACCGTTAACTGCTCAAATGATTGAGCAATCACCTAAGTTATCTTTTGTATCTCGACATGGGGTCGGTTACGACTCCGTCAGCGTATCCGCTTTGCACAAGCGCGCCATACCCTTGGCGATTACGGCACAAGCAAATGTTATCTCAGTCGCTGAGCACACTATCATGCTTGCCTTAGCAGTCGCTAGACGAACCAACGTATTTGATGCAGACGTCCGCAAAGGACTGTGGCAAACGCAATTTAAGCAGCCATCTATAGAATTACACCGCCGACAAGCGCTCATTGTTGGTGCAGGACGAATCGGGGTAGCGGTCGGCAAAAGGCTTGCGGCACTAGGAATGCAAATCAGCGTTTACGACACCTCAGATCAATCTTTATTCGCTGTGACTCAACTCGGCTGGACTGTCTGTGATCAATTGGTAGAGGGTCTCGAAAAAGCAGATCTGGTGAGCGTACATTTACCCCTCATGCCAAGCACAAAAAACCTCATCAACCCGCTACACATGAAGCGTGGATCTATTTTAATTAATACTGCTAGGGGTGGTGTCGTCGAAGAAGAAAAATTGATTCAAGCATTGCAACAAGGTCACTTGTATGGCGCTGGCCTAGACGTCCTTGCCGTTGAGCCTGCTGGCAAAAACCATCCAATCTTTGCACTTGAAAATGTGATCTTGTCCCCACACGTGGCTGCACTGACTGATCAATCAATGGAACGTATGGCTCAGCAGTCTGCACAAAACGTGATCGATTTTTTTAATGGTGTTCTTGATCCTGATGTCATCGTTGACACATCAGCCTGAAAGAGTAAGTTCACCGCAGGACTGCTCCCTCTTAATCCTTTACTCATCACCAGTAAATCTGCTTAAACCCTACTAATGACTCTCAGAAAACGCCGTGCCACCCTCGAAGATGTCGCCCTTGCGGTTGGCATGAGTGTTTCGGCTGTCAGCCGAACATTCACCCCAGGGGCCAGCGTGGGCAAACAATCGCGCGCCAAGATATTAGCGGCTGCAGCGCAGTTGGGCTACCGACCGAATGCCATTGCCCGCACCCTCTCTACCAAGCGTTCGCGTATCGTGGCGCTCGTGGTGAGCTACCTGCAAAATCAGTTTTACCCAACCATCTTGGAGCGGATTTCACGTTTATTACAAATCCATGGCTTTCACGTCCTGCTTTTTGTGAATGAAGAAAACGTGAGCCATGAAAAAGAGACCGATGACTTGATTCTGGACATTATGGGCTATCAAGTTGACGGTATTATTTTGGCAAGCTCACTACTTTCTTCAAGGCTCGCCAAGTACTGCCGCGACAGTGACACGCCAGTGGTCATGTTTAATCGAGTCTCCACGCTCAAAGGGGTTAGTACTGTTGCCTCTCAAAATTACGAAGGTGGTCAATTGGCAGCCCAGACGTTGCTCGCTGGTAAAGCCAAACGCTTTGGTTTTATTGCAGGCTTGGAAGCATCTTCTACCTCTTTGGAACGCGAGCAGGGCTTCATCGATACGATTAAGCAAGCGGGCAAATCTTTATTTGCCCGCGAAGTCGGCCACTACGACTATGAAAAAGCGGCCAGCGCAACCCGCGAAATGTTTGGCTTGAAAAAACATCGCCCCGATGCAGTGTTTGTCGCCAACGACCACATGGCGTTTGGTGTGCTTGATGTTTTACGCAATGAGCTCAAGCTCTCTGTCCCTGACGATGTTCAAGTCATTGGCTTTGACAACGTGCCCCAAGCGGGCATGGGGGGGTATTCGTTGTCAACCGTTGAACAAGACTCAGCGTTGATGTCGCAGGCTGCCGTCACGACACTATTGCAACAAATTAAGTCAGGCAACAACGCCGAACCGGAACACATCCGCGTCCCGGTTCGGTTGATTCTCCGAAAAACCACCAAAAGTGGTCTTTGAAACATTAACCATGGTTCAATCTTCAGCGTACTTCTTGTCGAATGCCCAAACCCCTGGGAAACCGATCATCTGATTAAAATCAGCAAAGTTATACATTGGCGTGGCCTCAGTCACCGTACCATTTTTCTTCAGGTCGCCATACGCTTGCGCCAAACCAGCCGCGCAGGACAAAAAGCCAGCCGCAGGATGAATCACAATGGTGTAGCCCAATTTCTTAAGCTCCTCAGCTGGCAGCACTGGAGTCTTACCACCAGTGACCATGTTGGCCAACAAGGGCTTATCCAATGACCGACACACTTTGGTCATTTCTTCAACCGACTCGGGTGACTCAACAAACAACACATCAGCGCCCGCTTCACCATAAGCCTGTGCACGCGCAATGGCCTCATCCAAACCAAGTCCTGTTCGCGCATCGGTGCGTGCAATGATCAAAAAGTCTTGGTCAGTGCGTGTGTCACACGCGACTTTGATCTTACGCACCATCTCAGCCATCGGCACTACCGGACGATTGGGCGTGTGGCCGCACTTTTTAGGAAACTGTTGGTCTTCGATTTGGATGGCTGAGACACCAGCTTTTTCGTAACCTTTTACCGTGTGCGCCACATTCAGAAGTCCACCATAGCCTGTATCAGCGTCAGCAATGACCGGCGTATGGGTCATGTCGCAAAAACGCGATATCCGCTCAATCATGTCCGTATAGGTCGCAATACCAGCGTCTGGCAGTCCCAAGTGTGAGGCAACAGTGCCGTAGCCTGTGACGTAAAGCGCATCAAAACCCATTTGATCAGCCAAATGGGCTGAAATCATGTCATAAATGCCAGGGGCCACGATCAGCTCCTGACGGCGAATCTTATCTGCGAATGCCTTGCGACTCATGTTCATTTCTCCATTGAAGTTAAGTGCGGGGCGTGGGTTGTTGCAACCAAGGATACCGCTGCGCCTGTGTTTGCTCAAAAGCGGTAATTTTTTCGCCAAGACGCAAAGTCATGTCGATTTCTTGGGCGCCATTGAGCAGCATATTTTTAAAAAATTCGTCCATGGCAAAGTCATGCACACGATCATCCGCCGTTGTGAGTGTTTGCGCATCGAGCTTGACCTGAACCATTGAATTTTGCGCCAGGCTTTCTATAACCGTTGACCACGCATCGGTTAGGCGAATCAGCAAAAGACCGTTGTTGATCGCATTGCCATAAAAGATGTCACCAAAGCTTTTGGCGACAACGACCTTAAACCCGTTGTCGAGCAACGCCCAAACCGCGTGTTCACGCGATGACCCACAACCAAAATTCTCACCCGCTAACAGCATTTTGGGTGCGTCACTGTCGGTATGAACCCACTGAAGCTTAGGGGTTGTGCTTTGTGATTGCTGCTGTAAAAAGTCGTGAAATAACAACCCTTTGAAACCCTCTGAACGCGAGCGATGAAGAAATCGTGCCGGGATGATTTGATCGGTATCGATGTTGTCGATAGGCAGTGGGTAGCAGAGACCCTTTAAGTGATTAACGGCTTCAAATCGCATCACAAAATCTCCCTGACATCGGTCAAACGCCCTGTTAACGCGCTGGCTGCTGCAGTCAAAGGACTGGCTAAGTGGGTACGACTACCCTGCCCTTGGCGACCCATGAAGTTGCGGTTTGAGGTCGACACGCATCGCTTGCCAGGTGCCACCAAGTCACCATTCATGGCAACACACATGGAACAACCAGGGCTTGCCCACTCGAATCCGGCTTGCTTGAAGATCTGATCCAAACCCTCTGCTTGAGCCTGTTGTTGCACGCTCACAGATCCTGGCACCACGAGGGTAGGCACTTTAGCACGACCCTTTTGAGCCACCATCGCTGCCAAACGCAAGTCTTCAATGCGGCTGTTGGTACAAGAGCCAATAAAGACTTGATCAACAGCAATTTCTTGCATTGGCGTCTCTGGTGTCAAACCCATGTAGTCCATCATCGCCAGCATTTGCTGGCGTGTATCTGCGTCGAGTGCATCAACGCCAGGCACGCAGCCCGTGATAGCAACGGCCGTTTGCGGTGATGTGCCCCATGTGATGGTGGGCTCAAGCGCCGACACATCAAGCAACTGATCATGGTCAAACACCGCACCACTGTCAGACACCAAATCAACCCACGTCTGCCGCGCCCGTGCACCCTCTTGACCCGCCGGCATGAAGCGGCGATCTTGTAGGTAGGCAAGTGTCGTGGCATCGGGCCCAATAATGCCAGCCTTCGCACCGGCTTCAATCGACATGTTACTGATCGTCATGCGCGCCTCCATCGACAACGCGGCGATCGCTTCTCCAGCATACTCAATCACGTGCCCAGTACCACCACGGGCACCAATCTGGCCGATCAAATACAGAATCAGGTCTTTGGCCGTGACACCGAGTCCCATTTGGCCATCGAGGCGCAAACGCATGGCTTTGGGTTTTCTTTGCCAAATGGTTTGTGTGGCTAAAACATGGGCAATCTCAGAAGCACCGACACCGAAGGCCAGACCCCCAAACGCACCATGCGTGGCTGTGTGACTGTCACCACAGACGATCAAACTACCCGGTAACGTGAGCCCAAGTTCTGGACCTACCACGTGCACAATCCCTTGGTTAGGAGAACCCTGACCGTAACTGGTGAAGCCATGCTTTTGAGCGTTAGAAGCCAGGACGCCGCTCAATGAAATGACTTTGTCTGATCGAGCAATCTCTGATCGGGTGGCAATGTAATGATCTTCCATGCCAAACGTCAGATCGGGTCGTCGAATAAGCAAACCCGCTTGATCGAGAAAGTCAAACCCTTGCGAACAAGCGTCATGCACATAGTGTCGATCAACGTACAGCAAATCACTGCCATCACTTCGGCTATCGACCACATGCGCGGCCCAAAGCTTATTGAGTAGGGTTTGAGCGTTCATATCAGTCGCAAATCATGTCGTGAAACGCAGCCGCTGCGCGGGTGTAGGCCTGCTTTTTTTCATCATATTCTTGGCCCTTGATACCGCCACGAACAGCACCGGCTCGGTGGTCATGAAAAGCCTTTTGCATCAAGGGCGACAAGGGTTGGCTGTTCGGGGTGGCGATCCAAGCGCGCAGTAGACTGCGTTTTTTCTCTGGCTCGTCATAATCATCGTAAGCCGTGCGTGAGTGCAAAACCACATGGTTATTCAGAATCTGGAAATCACCAGGTTCTAAAAGCATGTCAAAGGTAAATTCGTCTGATTGGGCGGCCTGATCAATCCAATCCATGGCAGCGTCTTGAATCGGGCTAGGCGCCGCTGCACCCTCGTGCCGATGGGCATAGCGAATATGGTTACGCGTATAGCGACAGCTAAACCAACCTTGCTCAAAAGCCACCACGGGTGTTGGGTAATACGGCAACTCATCAGCGGCGTGTTCATCTTGGCGAGAGTAGTAAAGCGGTGTCTCAAGCGCTTGCGCCAATTCAGGCATTTGCTGCTTTAAGGTTTCAAACAAGGCGCGTGACGAGCAAGCCTTGCTGATGCCGCCTGACTTGGCATCTTGAATGCACAGTAGTCCGACATAGTCTGCAAAGTCCACATGAAAATCCAGTTCTGAATTGGTGTTGTAGCCTCGACCACCCGCTGCCCGATAGACGCCACCTGCATTTTTGACATGATTCATCAAAGCGCTGTTTTTGCCTTGCGGCCTGAGAACACCCAAATGATTGGTAAAACCCCAGTAAAGCTTTTTGATGGACTCTTCATCAAGACCTTCAATGGGAAAGGCCTTCAACACAATCAGTCCAAAACCTTTGTACAACTGGTCATGAATGTCTTCGATCAGTTGCTTGATATCTTCAAACGGGAAATCCGCGCCACTGGCCTCTTCAAGGGGTTTGCCAGAGGCGAGAAACGCTGACAACCCTTTGCGCAAGCCTGCCTTCTCAGCCTCAGTCACGGGCCGGATCCACTGCGTGCTTTGACGAATATCTTGAGCAAGCCACGGCTTTGGTTGCTCAACGTCATCAATAACTTTACCCATGTCCATTGCCACTATCCCCAGTCGTTGGCCCCTACCGATCTTGCGTCGGTTAAAGGAACCATTATCTTAAAAACTCAATTGATCATCCCACACCAAATGAGGCATTGGCAGGCCTTTGAAAAGCGCATCCGACAACACAGGCTCAGGCTTTAAGCCTAATTTATTGCTCAAAACCAGATTGAGTTGCCTTAAATGTTGGCCTGAGTGCCAAGCCGTGCGCTCCATGTATTCATGAACGGTCGGCGCGCCGTAGTAAACCGTCGGGATCATCTCAAAATCCTGAGCGGGTAACTCAGATTGGGTCCATCGCGACAACCGTTGCGCAACTTGCGAGACGTATTGGCTGAGCTTTTCTGGGCTATCGCATTCAGGCGGTATGGGATGCTCGTAGTCGTCAAACACCAACTGATGCTTGTCTTGCAGCACCTTCAAAAAAAGATCAATGATCTCAGCACAATGACACGCCAAATTGCCGTAACTGCGTGGACGACCCGGCAGTTGCTCATCGAACCGATCCGCCGGAATTTGCGACACATAAGCCTTTAACACGGGCAGATAACCTGCCATCCGCTCAGCGAGTTCGGCGGGTGTCAGTTTGTCATGATTTTGGACGGCAATACCCGCCAAAGCATTGACTTGCGCAATCATCTGCCCATCACACCACTGGTCACCTTTAGCCAACACAGGCACTTGACGCACCCCGAGCTTGGCCAGTGCCTCAAACCCAGCAGAATCGTCACGCACGTTCACAGACTGAAACGCCACACCGTGTCGAGTCAGATGCTCTTTGAGGTTGAGGCAACTTGAACATCCAGGTTGCCAATATACGGTTAGCAAGTCCTTATCCATCGACTGTCTACTTTTTCTTCAGATACCCCCGAACCAAACGCACCACGAGTGGTAAGAGGCTGAGCGCCAGAATCCCCAACAAAAGCAGACTCATGGGCCGGTTTAAGAAAATTGAAAGCGATAACTCACCATGACCTTGGAAAGTACGCATCAATTGACCATCCAAAATGGGCCCTAATATCAACCCAAGAATGACGGCAATAAGTGGGTAATCAAACTTACGCAAAACGATACCGACTAGAGCGAATACCAACATAATGTAAACATCAAACATCAACAACTTGACAGCGAAAGTGCCAACGATTGAAAACAAAGCAATCAATGGAATCAAAACAATCGTTGGCACCTGAATGATCTTGGCGGCATAAAACGACACCAACAAGCCAAAGAAGAGCAGCATAAATGAGGCAAACACTTGCGCACTCATGACACCGTAAAGCAAAGCGGGATTGTCTAAGAACAACCGTGGGCCTGGAATCAAACCTTGCAGCATGAAGCCACCAATCAGCACCGCGGTCGCCAAACCACCAGGGATACCCAAAGAGAGCATCAAAGCCAACGCACCACCCTCAGAGGCGTTGTTAGCGGCCTCAGCATTAATCACCCCTTCAGGCTCACCTTTGCCAAAATTGGCCCCATTTTTCGAAAAGCGGCGCCCTTCGTTGTAGCTCACCACGCTAGCCACGGTACCGCCGGCACCAGGCAGACCGCCAATCAAGACACCGATCGTACTGGCGCGTAGCAGCGTAAACGGGTGACGGAAGGTTTTTTTAAATCCGCTTAGCAACTGCGATAAGTTCTGCCCACCTTGACTCGTATTAGAGGCTGCGCTACCCGCAACATAGGTCCGCTGCAACATCAAGAAAAGCTCAGAAAACCCGATCAAACCGATCAAGGCTGGAATCAATGGGATACCGTCAAGTAGCTCATAAAACCCCAAAGTTCCACGGGTCGAACCGGCCGCGGTCATGCCGATGGTGCCCAACAGCACGCCAAAGGCACCCGCAATGGCGGCTTTTAAAAAGCTTTTATGCAAGCTCGCAATCACCGTCAAACCGATCACACCCACCAAGAACAATTCGGGCGGCCCAAAACTCAGTGCAAACTTCACCAACAGTGGCATGATCAAAATCAAAAAAATTGCACCGATCAAGTTGCCAACAGCCGACGCCGCCACCGCCACGCCAAGCGCCTCGTTGCCGCGGCCCTGCCGCGTCATGGGGTAACCATCCAATCCCGTGACAATCGCTTGAGGCGAGCCTGGGATATTGATCAGAATGGCTGAAATAGAACTACCAAAGTTACCACCGGCATAAATACAGGTCAGAAACACAATGGCTGCCAGCGGCTCCATGCCGAATGTCACAGGCAACATAACGCTGATGGCCAATGGCGTGCTGAATCCCGGTATCGCCCCCGTGATAATCCCAAACAACAGGCCTAGCACCATCATCAAGATGACTTGCCAGTCAGCCAACAACGAGATGCCCGCCCATAACGAAGAAAACTCAACCATAGATCGCGACCCTAGAAGAAGAACACAGCAACACTAGATCAACATCCCTTGCGGCATTGGAAACTTCAGCAAGATCGTCATCGTGACGTAAAGAAAGCCAACCACTATCACTGGTAGAACAATCGTCAACCAGAAAGAACGGCTCCCCAGTAGATAAATGAGGATCGACAGATATAAAAACGAAGACGACACGAAGCCCAAGCGATCAAGCAACAACACATAAGCCAAGGTGCAAATGCCGAAGGCAATACCGTTTTTAATAAAGTTGCGATCGACCGGGCCGTCCGGGCTTTCAGAAAGCGTTGCGGGTACGACGGCATCGGTAGGTGAGATTTGCGTCGATGCGATTGGCACCGAAGAACGCATCGACTCTTTCACCTTTATAAATATCAGCGCGATCGTTGAAATGGCGATGACCATAAAAACGGGCTGTATCAATAACAAATTGATTGTTCGTGACGGCAGAACTGACACTTCTAAATAGTAGTAAGCGCTGTACCCAAAAATCAGCAATAGTACGACGATTTCGGCAGTCACTTTTTTTATGGCTGGCATCAAACCCATTGCCGCTTCCCCCAGCAACCAAACCAAATGACCGGTTGCCAACGATGCGCTGACAACCGGTATGCTTTGCACAAAGTGCTGGCTTAATTGCCTTGTAGTGCACCCTTGAACTCAACGACCACATCATGCAACTCGCGCACCATCTTGGTCGACTCTTCCGGTCCCCGATAACCCGAAATAATTGTCGAGCCTTGCTTCTCCATATACGCTTGGTACTCGGGGCTATTGAAGTTATTTGCATAACTGGCAACGATCGCAGCGAACGCCTCAGGGTTTTTGTCCGCAAACTCTTTTGAGACAGCAATAAATCGGTTGTCACCAATCGGCGGGATCTTGATGTCAGGATATGCCTTGGTGATTGGCACCGCATTGGGCCAGCCTGGGAATGGCTCTAGCGAAGACACGGCCAAGACGCGTACTTTATCGCCCAAGACCATGTCACCGTAGGCCGAGGCAACCATGGCATCGCTGTGACCGCCGAGCAAGTCCGTACGCTGCGTGCCACCACCGTTAAAAGTAACAATATTGACGTCTAGCTTTAGTGCTTTAACAAATGCCAAACCAAAGAGATACGTCCCTGACCCTGGCACCATCGAGATCTTCAACTTGCCGGGGTTGGCGCGGGCATCATTGACCAAATCTTCAATGGTTTTGTATTTGGAGTCGGCGGGCACGGTGATAGATGAGTAGTCGCGCTGTTCGATGTTCACAAACACAAAATCGTCAAGCTTAAAGTCAGCGCCTTGCGCCACTATATTCATGCTCAAGGTTGGTTGGATACCCGCAAACAAGACTGAACCGTCTTTGGGTGCGCCAACAAACGTGCGCGCGCCAAGTAGTCCACCCGCGCCCCCACGGTTTTCAACAACTATCGAAGGGCCACCGAGAGATTTTTCCCATTGCGCGGCCAAACCACGAGAGAATCGATCAACGGATCCGCCGGCACCAAATGGCACGATTAATTTGATATTGCCTTTGGGCCAAACCGCTGACTGTTGAGCCATGGCACTCGCCCAGGGCAGTGCTGCCAACATTGGCGCGGCTATCAAAGCCTTCGTAAACGAACGTTTCTTCTTATCCATGCTGTCTCCCTTCATTTGTTTGTTTGTTTGTTAAAACGGTTGAATGTCGATTGACACACCAAACGGTTTGGTCATTCACCCTCAAACGTGTTCTGTTTTTGGCTAGCTTTTTTTCTGCCAATACAAAAAACTTACCATTCGTTTGCTAGCTAGAACGATGCTATCGGACGTCGACGTGATTCGATACTCTCACCAATTGCAAACGCTTGCAAGATGATTTTCGACAAACTGATTGCGAGTACAGGAATACCCCTACGTGACTGATAAACCCTTAGCCAAACCACTAAATATTCATTAACTTAAAAGCGGGCCGTCACCTTTGATTAAACCGCTGTCCGTTAAAACGGTTCTGCCATGCTTTTGATAATGCTGTTGGTTATCGTGGTGACTGGCATGTGTTTTATCAGCAGGTTTAACAGTACCGAAGGACGAACCCGTTAATCCCGTAGCCAGCGTCGCGAAACCCGGGTAACTGCTCAAGCACTGGCGACTCATGATGCCCCGCTTGAGCCGGCAAGTTGGCCGTTGCCAGCCCACCCATGTCAGCACCAACAATAATAACTTTCATGCTTTGTCCACTCAAAAAGTGTTCGTAAATATCGACTTTTGATGTTGTTTTGAGCTAAGTTGCTGAATTAGCAAACTGGTGTAAAGATTGACCGGTAATAGCGTTGATCGTGAATATTAAAAAATCACCCATCATCACTGTCTGAATGTGCTAAATATTTAGTTTTGTTGATTAACCGATCATCTACGATAAAGGAGCTACCAGATGACTTCTATTCTCAAACAGGCTGCGTTAGTGTCGATAGCACTTGTGGCTTTTGTGAGTTTTAGTCTACCTGCGTTCAGCCAAACAGGCGATAGTCTTTACCAACCCGACGTCGGCCAGAGTGGTAAAGACGTGATTTGGGTCCCTACCAACGATGGGCTTGTCAAAATGCTGCTCGACATTGCAAACGTTAAACCCTCAGATGTGGTTTACGACTTGGGCGCAGGCGACGGCAAGATCGCCATTGCCGCTGCGCGCGATTATGGCGCTCGAGCCGTTGGTATTGAATACAACCCAGACATGGCAGCGCTCGCGCAACGCAATGCCGATCGCAGCGGCGTTGCTGAAAAAGTCAAAATCATCAACGGTGACATTTTTATTGAAGACTTTTCTGAAGCCACTGTCGTGACGCTTTACTTACTGCCGAACCTAAATCTTAAGTTACGCCCAACACTACTGGCGATGAAACCGGGCACCCGCGTGGTTTCAAACAGCTTCAACATGGGCGATTGGGAGCCCGATCAACGACTCGGCAGCGACTACACCATCGGTTATTACTGGGTGGTTCCCGCCAATGTCGGCGGCACTTGGCAACTAAACGGTGAGGAATTACGCGATGCCCAGATGACTCTTGAGCAAAAATTTCAAAACGTTGGTGGCACGTTGACTGTCAGGGGGAAGACCCAACCGATCTTGTCTGCAAAACTCTCTGGTGACAATTTGTCCATTCGCTTTTTGAATGAAGTCGGCCATCACCGCACGGCCCAATTAAAAGTAGCAGGTGACCGAATGGTCGGTCAAGTTTCGGAAACCGATCCAATTGGTGATGTTGTGGGCGAACGCATTAAGCCCGCTGCACCATGAGCGAAACAGCTGCTCAGGCACTACCCCAACGGTCACTTGCTTCAATTGGAGCGATCACCATCATTATTGGCATTGTTGTAGGCGCGGGCATTTTTCGTACGCCATCGCTGGTTGCCAGTGTCACCGGCGATATGGGTTGGGTCATGACCGTTTGGGTGCTCGGTGGTGTGATTTCGCTGATTGGAGCGCTTTGCTACGCTGAGCTCGCCACCACTTACCCACATGCGGGCGGTGACTATCACTTTTTATCGCGGGCTTACGGACGCAACATTTCGTTTTTGTACGCCTGGGCCAAAGCCATGGTGATTAACACCGGCTCAATCGCACTCTTGGCCTTTGTTTTTGGTGACTATCTTTCAACACTTTGGTCACTGGGAACCCACTCAGCAGCCTGGTGGGCCCTGATGATTGTCTTGGCTTTGACAGCGGTCAACATTTTGGGGTTAACGTTTGCTAGCAAATTACAAACCTTTTTTACCTTCTTTGTTTTTTTTGGTTTGTTATTGGTTGCCATGAGTGTGTTCTGGATTGACACACCAGCATCAATCACCCCACCAGCTTTCTCATCGACCCCGCCCTTGGGCTTACTGGGTTTGGCCATGGTGTTTGTGTTGCTGACTTTTGGTGGCTGGAACGAGTCGGCCTACATTTCAGCTGAGCTCAAAGGCGGCTCGCGCGCCATGGTCGGGGTTATCGTCATTAGCCTAGCCTTAATCACCGTGCTTTACTTACTGATCAACATGGCTCTTCTGAAAGGGTTGGGTTTACCAGCACTAGCAAGCAGTCAAACAGCGGCGGCGGACTTGGCGCAACGCGGACTCGGGCCATGGGCTGATCTTATCGTTGCCACGCTCGTCGCACTCGCGGCATTAACGAGCATTAACGCCACCATGATTGTTGGTGCCCGGTCCAACTATGCCTTGGGCCAAGACTGGCAAGGCTTAAAAACCTTGGGGCAATGGGAACCCAATCGCAGTACGCCCGTATCGGCTTACATGATTCAATCAGTCATTGCGATGGCACTATTCGGCTTGGGTTCGCTGTATGCAGACGGATTTGAGGCGATGGTCGAATTTACCGCCCCTGTTTTCTGGGGCTTTCTTTGCTTGGTCGGGTTGGCACTCATGCGCTTAAGACAAATCGACCCAAACACACCTCGCCCATTCAAAGTGCCACTCTACCCCGTTTTACCCATCATTTTTTGCCTCACATGCGCCTATTTAACTTACTCTAGCATCATGTATGCGCAAAGCCAGGGCGCCATTCACGTGTCCTTTTTGGTGATGGCCGCGGGTGTCGTGGCCTTAGGGTTTCTCATTGTTCGCCAAAGGCGGGCTGGCAAATTAGAGGCCTAGCCCCATCGTGAACAGTCGATTATTGGTCTTGGTCTGGGTTTTGGTCAGTGCAGTCGCCCTGAGCGGCTGCGTCACCCAAACCTATCTACCACCGGCCAATGATCTAGCGCAAGGCTCTGAGCCACCACCCATCACGCTAGAGCGCGATCTAGGCCAGTCTGTGGCGCAAACTTGGGACAACCTGCTGGCCTATGCCGAAAAAGACGGCATCACCGTCAAACAGCAAAACAAAAAACAAGGCCAGTTGGTGCTCACCTTAGGCACGAACAATCCACAACGCTACATGGATTGCGGCGCCGTCGAAGTTCAGGGCGGCTCTTTCACCACTTATCGCCAGTTCTTGGAATATGTGACAACCCAAGCCGATACCATTTTGACCGTGACCATTGACGTACAGTTAAAGGCGACAAGCCCCACCCACACAAAGTTGAGCGTTAACGCCAATTACGACCTTCAGGTCGGTGGGGTTGCTAACCCCAACAACGGTGCCATCACAAAGGGCACGCAATATCAATTTGATTCAACTGGATCAACTGCGGTGACGATGCCTAACCCGACGCAAGGGATGCTACCTTACAGTTCGTGCCAGTCCACTGGCGTCGCTGAGCAGGCCGTGCTTGAGGCGGCAGGTCAGTCCTAATCACTCTTCCCCGTTAGCGCCTCATTTAAAAACCAGTTGCTCCTCAGTCTGCGCTCGGCGCTGCGTTGTGGATAACGTCATCGATCCGCCTTAAAAGCCTTCAATTAAGGGTCTCAATTTTTTCTTTAAAAGGAAGAAGCAGGTTGCGCCAAAAAGGCCAACTCATCAACCGTACTTGCGCGACCTAACGCCTGGTTGCGATGCGGAAAGCGACCAAATCGCTCAATGATATACAGATGCCGCTGGGCGAAATACAAAGTGTTTTGATCCGTGTGGGTGGCAAACAAGGCCACTGATTCGCGTTGCACGGCAATGTCTTCGCTGTGCATCAGCGGCATCAAATAGAACCGCCGATGGTCCAGACTTTTATCCGCCTTGACCCAGCCGGACTCGAGCGCTCGCTGAGCAAGCTCAAGCGCTTGCGCATCACCCGCAAACGCTTGGGCCTGCTCGCGATAAATGTGTCGGGTGAATTGATCGAGCAACAAAATCAATGCCAATTGGGTGTCGGACGCTTGCGTCCAGTTTGTCAGCTCGTACCCAAGTGCGCGCCGAACCCACACACCAAACCGTTGCTCGATTGCCCTGTCAAACGCTTGGTCTTTCGCAAACCATTGTTTGGGCGTGGTCTGCTCAAACCAAAAATCAACAATAGCCGCGGACTCTTTCAGACCCAATCCCTTACCGAGCGTCATGCCCAGGCTCAGCGGCCACTGGCTCCACAAACCGCGTAGAGGCCTTGGTTTGTAATAACTGCCGAATCTTGAGTATCAAGACGCTGGATGCAAAAGTAAGTGTAAATATATTGGTCACGATCAGCGTCAAATTTTCTATCAAAACACCATACGTTAACCAAAACGCAATGCCCAATGTAAATAGGGCATACATACCCAATGAAATACCCGATAAGTCACGGGTTTTAAAGGACTTCATTGCCTGTACAAAAAACGAGACAGAAGTCAATATGGCCGCCAGATAACCGACGTATTCAATGTCCATTTAAAAACCTTGCAAAGTAACCACACACCGTAAGAATCGATTGAAAGGATGTCCAGTATCGCATCAATCACAAGTTCATAAGGAAAAGTTAGCGCAACAAACGCAGACCCACCCATGCAAAATAACCGTTTGAAGCTCGAGCCCTGATCGTGTCTGGCGAGATATAGATTGGTATGGGTGACGCCACGCAGCGCTATCAGGCGGGCGACATTTTTTACCTGAACAAAGCACAACCCACTGGGAGCGTTAAAGCCCAGAAAGGGTCTCTTGTTGGTCAACCAAAAAAGAAGACTAAGAATAGTGCTTTAAGCCGCAACCGTGCTTTAAGCCGCAACCTCGCGCATGGCCGTGATGAGATCGGTTTTACCTTCAAAACCAATCCCTGGTAGCTCAGGCAATGTCACGTAGCCGTCATTGACTTTGACCCCATCGGGGAAACCACCATAGGGCTGGAACAAATCGGGGTAGCTTTCATTACCACCCAATCCGAGACCCGCAGCGATCGCTAGCGACATTTGATGGCCACCATGTGGAATACAGCGCGTGGGTGACCAACCGTGCTCTTTAAGCATATCAAGGGTACGGAGGTATTCAACCAAACCGTAACTCAGTGCGCAGTCAAACTGCAGCCAGTCACGGTCTGGGCGCATACCGCCGTAGCGAATCAGGTTACGAGCATCCTGCATAGAAAATAGGTTCTCACCGGTGGCCATGGGTCCGGCATAGACCTTGCCAAGCTCGGCTTGAATCTCAAAGTCCAAGGGATCGCCCGCTTCCTCATACCAGAACAAGGGATATTTTGACAAAGCCTGCGCGTACGCCACAGCGGTTTTAAGGTCAAATCGGCCATTGGCATCAACCGCCAACTGCTGCCCAGGTCCCAAGATCTTTAAAACCGACTCAATACGCTCACAGTCTTGCGCCAAGCTCGCGCCACCAATTTTCATTTTCACGACGGAATAACCGCGATCAAGGTAGCTGTGCATTTCATTGATCAACCCGGTGGTGTCCTTGCCCGGATAGTAATAACCACCAGCGGCGTAGACAAACACCTTCGGGTTGTACTTGCCATCACCATAGCGTTGCGCAAGCAGGTCAAACAAAGGCCTGTCTTCGATTTTGGCCACCGCATCCCAAACCGCCATGTCGATGGTACCCACCGCAACCGATCGCTCACCGTGGCCGCCTGGCTTTTCATTGATCATCATGGTCGACCACACTTTGTGGGGATCAAGATTCTTGCCCACTTCGTCAAGCAAACTCGCCGGATCAGCCTCAAGCACACGCGGCACAAAACGTTCTCTGATTAAAGCGCCCTGCCCATAGCGGCCATTGGAATTAAAGCCATACCCAATCACTGGGCGGCCGTTACGCACCACATCAGTGACCAACGCCACCACGCTTAGCGTCATCTTAGAAAAATCAATGTAGGCGTTGCGAATGTCCGATTTGATCGGGCGGGTGGATTCAACAATATCAACGATTTTCATGGTTAGCCAAATACAAGCGTTAGAAAAAAAACAATGTCAGCATTAAATCACTAGAGCCCGATCTTTGCCAGTACCAGAACACAAACGCTCACCCCGTCCTTAACAACATGGCCGGGTTCAGTCGCATTTGCCCAAGCAGATAACGCGCGCCCAGCCCTAAGCAAATGCCACTCACACCAAATGCGGTGACAAATCCCGTCCAATAAAGGCCAGCGGCGCTCATGTCTAGGCGCCACTGCAACAATAGGGTGGCAAGTGCGCTGCCGAACAAGACAGCAAACGCTGCGGTGACCAACATGATCAACGCGTACTCCCACAACAGCACTCGTACCAAGAGCGCGTGTCGCGCACCCAAGACGTGCATCACCGTTGCCTCATAGATCTGGCGCGTACGACTAGCAGCCACCACGCTGGCGAGCACCAACAAACTAGCCGCCAAACAAATCACGGCGATCACCACCAAGCCACCACTGGCTCGAGCCAGTAGCGATCGCGTTTCAATCAAAACAGATTCGGTTCTTGCGGTCGCAATATTGGGGGCCACAAGGGCCAATTGATCTTGCAAACCGAGCGCCTCTTCAGCAGGCAACCAAGCCGCACCAACATAACGGGTAATAAACGGATCGAGCGCGCCATCACTAAAAATCGCTTCGAGCCAAAGTCTGGCCTGAACACGGCGTTGCGCGTAAATCGCCACCAATTCGGCTTCAAGCGTTTGCCCTAAGATTTCAAAGGTCAGTCGATCACCGACAGCGAGGCCAAGCTGGTCGGCCTCGCGATCCTCCATGGCCACCAACGGCGGTCCTTGGTAGCCAAGCGGCCACCACTGACCGCGTTCAACCACCACGTCATCAAAATTACCGCGTGTGTCACTTAACTTGTGCTCATCACGCGATTCACGCAAGCGCTCAATGTCATCGCTACTTAACAGCTCCTCGCCATTGACACCGATCAAGCGGCCCAGAACGAAGGGCGCGGTCTTGACCTCAACCAAATCAGTCGACTGCTTCAGCACATCGTTTAGCACCGCAATCTGATCGGGTTGAATATCGTAGAACACCATCGCAGGCGCTTGCGCCGGCACGGTGTCGTTAACCGTGCGCAGCAATGTCATCACAACCAACGCACAAGCCACGAGTAGCGTCAAGGCCGACCCTAGGGAAATCAACGCCACCCTCATCGGTGAATGCGGTTGTTGCAAACCCGCCAACGCCAGTTGTAACGGCAAAGAAATCGCACGGCACCCCTGCAAACGCTGAGCCAATCGTTTCAAGAGACGGGTGGTCAGATCAAGCAGCAGCAGCAACACGGTGACTGCCGCCACAAACGTCAAACCAAACCGCGGATCAGGCAGCGCCACAACCAACAACGCAATGGTCAACACGGCAACCACAGCGGTTATTTGCTTGACCCGACGTGATAATCGCAAATCTTGTCCTTCAATTCCACGAAACAAAGCAGCGGGCGACACAGACAGCGCGCGACCCACAGCCGGTAACGCAAACGTGCAGGCCGTCAGCACCCCAAACAACCACGCCACCGCTGCTGGCTGCCAAAGACCGATCAGTATCAACTCAATGGGCAGACGATCAGCCACAAGGCTTGCACCACCAACAGCCAATAAAACGCCAAACACCACACCCACGGCACTGGAAAAAGCCGCCAACAAAAGTACCTGCAAAAGAACGTAAACAGCCAAGCGTGCGTCCCTTAACCCAATGGCGCGCAAGGTCGCTAGGCTTGTCAGTTTGCCGTCCAGGTAAGCCTTGACGCTATTAAAAACACCCAGCCCACCAATAAACAAAGCAGAAAACCCGACCAGTAAAAGTCCCGAACCGACTTGACTGAGCACCGCTGTCATTCGGTCACTTCGCTCATCAAAACTTCGCACCTCAGCTGCCAGCAAAGGAAAAGTCCTAACAAACGCGTCACGAAATTGACCGGCCGCGCGCGCATCCGCTTCAGGCAGCTGCAATCGATAACGGTACTCAACCCGGCTAAAGGGCTGTATCAAACCAGTGGCCGCCAAACCCTCTTTTGCAATCAGTACCGGTGCAGCCCCCCAATCGGCCCGCAAACTTCGGTCAGGTTGACGCACAACCACCGCGCGTACGACCAACAAAAGATCACCGATCGAAATCTGATCACCCACGGTCAGTCCCAGGCGCTGCGACAAAGAGCCGTCAATCGCCGCACCCCACTGCCCTTCTCGCAACGCCAACAAAGCCTGCAAATCTTCTTGCGGCGACAAGTCCAGTTGCCCATAGAGCGGGTAGGCCGCATCAACACTCATTAGCTCAACGAGTTGGGAGCGGCCCACTTCAGTGAGCAGCATGGTTCGCAGTTCAACGACCTCAGACACCGTGCCGCGCGCTTGCAGCCACTGATACGCATCGCGCGCCAGTGGCTGCTGCGTTTCAAGTTCAACATCACCACCAAACAACAAGCGCACATCGGCACTGAGTGCATCTGACACTTGTTGGTGCAGCCCGCCGCCGGCGGCTACCAAAGACACCCCCAAAACCAGACTGGCCGCAAAAACCCACAGGGTTCGTCCACTGGCTCGCAGGTCGCGCCAAGCGAGGTCAAGCAAGAACCGCATCGCTATCCTCCAAACCGATGGCAGGCGATGTTTCAAGCAATTGACCATTGTGTAGCCGCAACACACGGTCACACCGTGCGGCAAACGCCATGTCGTGAGTCACCAGCACAAGCGTGGTGTTGAGTTCATGGTTTAGACGAAACAACAGATCACGAACAGACTCGGCGGTTTGATCGTCCAAATTACCGGTTGGCTCATCGGCCAGCAGCAGACTTGGTCGGTGCACCAGTGCCCGAGCAATGGCCACACGCTGTTGCTCGCCCCCGGACAGCTGGCTTGGCCGGTGGGTCGCTCGCGCCGACAACCCGACCTTTTGCAGCATATCGAGTGCCAATTCGCGCGCCTGACCCTTGCCTGCCATTTGCAACGGCAAGGCGACATTGTCTAGGGCGGTCAGACTGGGCAACAAATGAAAGCTCTGAAACACAATACCGATTGCGTCACGCCTGAGATCAGCCCGCGCGTCTCGCGTTAACGCCGACAGGTCAGCGCCCTCAAACGCGATGCTGCCAGCGTCAGCCTGTTCAAGACCCGCGAGCAAGAGCAACAGCGACGTTTTACCCGAGCCCGAGGGGCCCGTGATGGCCACCGTGGTGCCGGATTCAATGCGCAGGCTTGCCCCTTGCAAAACCGTGATGGGCTTGTCACCCACGGCATATTGCAAGACCAAGTTTTGAGCATCGATTAGGAGCTTGGTCGATTGGGTCATGGCTTTAGTGTCACATTCAAAATAAAGATCATTTAGGGCCTCGTGCCCTATTCTAGGTGCCCAACCTGCAAAACACGCCAACAGACCCACAAAACCTGCCACTTTAAGCACCGCCCCCCCATAGCGAGCAACGGCAAATCATCTTATGGCTAGGCAACATAGCGGGGAAAAGCGAAAAAGCCATTTCCTAAAGACCGCATCGGCGTGTGTCTATCACTCAAACACGCCGAGCTCCGTGTAATATCCAAGCGCAGGTTCTAAAAGCACCGTGGCTCCAAACTTACCTTGGAGCGCTATCTTTAATTACGTGGGGTGGTTCTGTGCCATCAACGACTCAGGACATAACATGCCTAAGGCACGCTTAATTTCAAAATCAGTTTACCGATTCATGGCACTGACCGGTAACGCCCTAGCAGCACTGGGTTGCATTGGTTTGATTCTTGGCGTGTTAGGCGTTTTTGACATGGAACTCTTTTCTTTTGGGCTGTCCTCAGGGATACGCATCATTGGTTCAGTGGCGATCGCAGGTTGTTTATTAAGTGCGATTGGATATGGCTTTTCTGATTACGTTAACGACTGATATGTATTGACCCGTCAAGTGATTGTTTTTAATCATTTTCTGTCTCGTGGTTAAAAAGCGTTGGTGCACAGCGCACAGGTAGCGAAACGAGCGGCATTTCCGACGGTTGATCAA
>Ga0105050_10001029_pt1 | contig 42402 bp, 23 predicted proteins | sample FRY01_FD_78088 | JGI IMG/M metagenome (GOLD analysis project Ga0105050, IMG submission 78088) | Freshwater microbial communities from Lake Fryxell liftoff mats and glacier meltwater in Antarctica - FRY-01 | ecosystem: Environmental > Aquatic > Freshwater > Ice > Glacier meltwater ...
GGGCTGACACAAGGCGCGGCCCCTACGACAGCGACGCCGCCACCCTCGGGCCGGCACAAGGCGCGGCCCCTACGACAGCGACGGTCGCCACCCTCGGGCTGACACAAGGCGCGGCCCCTAGGACAGCGACGACGCCACCCTCGGGCCGGCACAAGGCGCGGCCCCTACGACAGCGACGGCGCCACCTTCGGGCTGACACAAGGCGCGGCCCCTAGGACAGCGACGACGCCACCCTCGGGCCGGCACAAGGCGCGGCCCCTAGGACAGCGACGACGCCACCTTCGGGCCGGCACAAGGCGCGGCCCCTACGACAGCGACGCCGCCACCCTCGGGCCGGCACAAGGCGCGGCCCCTAGGACAGCGACGGCGCCACCCTCGGGCCGGCACAAGGCGCGGCCCGTTCGGCGGCCTCAGCCGTGGGTCTTAACGCGTTGGCGGAGGGCCTCAACCATGCCGGGGAGGGCTTTTTCTTGGGCCAGGTTCTTGAGCGCATTGGGCAAAGGGATATTGGGCTGAATCCGCGCCCGGTAGGTCGCGAGGGTCCGCGTCGGCGCGTCCGGGAAGGGGCTCAAGACCCACGAGCCCTCGTTGACCTTGTAGTCGCCAGACTCCATGCGCCACTGCCGCCGGTGCATGACCCCGGGGATGACCGTGTGCTTGGCGAGCGAGGTCGAGGTCAGGTTTCTAAGCGGGAAGGGCATATCGATGGTGATGCGCGTCCGGACCTCATCGCCAACCCGTGATAGCTCCTCGGATTTTTTCATGCGCGGCATGAACTCAACGTACTTGGCGCTCTGGTCGATGAGCTTCCAGACGCTCTCGACCGGCGCATCGATGACCGCCTGCAAGACGATCTCGGGGGTCGAGGACCCAGGCGCCGTCTCATTGTGAATAATCACGTCGCCGCGCGCGAGGCGGGCGAGGGTTGCTGTGTCTAGTTCGGGAACTTCGTGGGGCTGGCTCATCGGGACCTCGTTTCGTGATGGGGCAACGGCTACAGGGACTGCCTAGCACGCGGCGCGGCTGCCAAGAACAGCCACGCAACTTTGGGCTAGCGTCCCGCGCGTTGAGGCGACCATAATCCCTCTTATGCAACACGAAAACCCTTCTGCGTCTCCCCTGTCACATCTCCTCTCGCCGCGCGCCCTCGTCACAGGCGTCCTCGGGGCTGCCGCCCTCTGGGGGTGCGGCACGGACACCGCCTCCAACCCCGACGCGCAGGTCGTACCGGCCGACGCGGCGGAGACCGACACCTCTGGGACCTCCGACACACATACGCCGCCCGAGGACGTCCTCGTGCCGGGCGACACGACCCAGACCGACGCGGCCGCGGCGGACAGCACCGCGACGTCATTGCCCTCTGTGCTCTCGGCCGCCGAAGGCCGCACAGCGAGCGTATTCTATCCCGCCGACCTCGATCCGAACGGGGGCCCCTACCCCCTCGCGCTGCTGCTCCATGGCTACGGGGCCAGCGCGGCCATCCAAGACGCCTATCTCAACGTCTCAACCGTGGCGACGGCCCGCGGCTGGATCGTGGTCATCCCCGAGGGCAACACGGACAGCACCGGGAAGAAGTTTTGGAACGCGGGGCCTGCGTGGTGCTGCGACTTCGACAACTCGGGCATCGATGACACGAAGTACCTCTCGGATTTGATTGCGAAAGCGAAGGCCGACCTCCCCATCGACGGCGAGCGCGTCTTCGTCATCGGGCACTCCAATGGCGCCTATATGGCCCACCGCATGGCGTGCGCCGACGCCGAACAGCTGAGCGGCATCGTCGCTATCGCCGGCGGCCTCCCCAACGCGGTCAACGCGTGCGCCCCATCTAGGCCGGTCGCCCTCCTGCAGATCCATGGGACCATTGACGCCACGGTGTTCTACAACGGCAACGCGGGCGTCTATCCTGGCTCCGAGGAGGTGGCCGATCGTTGGTCCTCCTATAATGGGTGCTCCACCGATCCTGCCGTCACCACGACGGGCGTTAAGGACATCGATAGAAACGCCTTAGGAGCCGAGACGGATACCGAGATTCATGTCGGCTGTCCCGCGAGCGCCCCTGTTGAGCTCTGGAAGATGAACGGCAGCGGCCACATCCCGAACTTCAACGAGACATTCATGCCGAGCGTGTTTGATGCGATCGAGGCGGTCCCGAGCGCCAGCGAATAGCCACGAAAAAGCGGCGGTGGCCTCTAGGTGCCACCGCCGCCTCGTCTGAACCGTCTGAGTCTACTCGTCGGCGCCGAGGATCTTGAACTCGATGCGCCGATTCTTTGCGCGCCCCGAGCCTGACTTGTTGCTGGCGGCCGGTCGATCCTGACCGTAGCCGACGGCGATGAGGCGCTTGGCCTCGACGCCGTTGTCCATCAGGTATTGACGTACCGAGTCAGCGCGCTCGCGGGATAGGGTCATGTTGAACGACGCGTCGCCCTGATTATCCGTATGACCGCTGATCTCAATCCACAGCGTCGGATACTTCACGAAGACCGTCGCGGCCTCGTTGAGGAGCCTAAAGCTCGACTTCTTGATCGCCGCGCTGCCGGTCTCAAAGTTGATGCCCTTCACGCTTCCGCTGAACTTCCGCATGATGATCTTCGGCAGGCAGCCCTCCTCTTCGGCCACGCCTGGGACGGTCGGGCAGCGATCGAAGAGATCGGGGATGCCGTCCCCGTCGTTGTCCGGGCAGCCCTCGGTCCGCTTGGAGCCAGCCTCGTCCGGGCAACCATCGATGTCGTCAGGGACGCCGTCGCCATCGCGGTCCGGGGGCGGCGGCGGGCAGCCACCGTGCTCGGCGAGGCCGGGCTTCGCGGGGCAGCGGTCATCGATGTCCGGGATCGCGTCACCATCGCGGTCGGGGCAACCCTTGAAGCGAGGCGGACCCGGCTCGATGAGGCAGCGGTCGTCGACGTCTACGATGGTGTCGCCGTCGGTGTCTGGGCACCCGAGGCCTTTACCCTCATGAAGCTTCGAGACGTCTTTCACGCCCGGTTGGTCCGGGCAGCTATCGACGTCATCACCGATCGTGTCGCCGTCGCGATCGCTCATACCCTTGGAGCCGAAGACGATGAAGTCAGCCCCGACGGTGAAATCGAGGAGCGGCGCCAACCCGGCGCTGTAGCTGTCCGTGAAGTGCAGGCGGCTCTCGACGCGAAGAGCCAGCCAATCTAGCAGCATCCCCCGCAGACCGAGACCGACGTGAATCTCCCAGTCCGCGTCGGAGCCGAGGTCACCGCCGGCGAGCTGATAGATCCCCGCGCCAACGAGGGCATGAGGCGTCCAAGCGCCCTTGAACGGCGTGATGAGGACCGCGCCGCCATAGTGCAGCGCCATGCCTGACAGACCGCCTTCGAGAGGGTCCTCGGCGGACATTGGGATAAGCGCCGCGTTCAACTCCAGCGCGAGCCAGTCAATCACCTGGACCCCCACGCGGAGACCGCCCATCGGCGTCGTGCTCGCCGAGGCGCCGCGGTCGGCCTGGGCGTTGAGATCCCAGTCACCGAGGACGAGGTTTACGCCTCCAAAGACGCCCACATAGACGGCCGGGCTCGGGAAGGAGTCATCGTCAGCGCGGCTAACCAAGCCCATGGCGCCTATAGATGTCGCCGCAGCGACCGCGATACAGGCATAGCGGGTTAAATTAAACATGTGGAACTCCGTCGTCTCATGGTGGTGGTGGGTGCGCCGACAGACACCCTCTGAATCCGGCCGAGACCGGGTTTCTATATCGTTTCTATATCAATGGTCAAGACCGAAGCAAGGCGCGCAGTCATGCTCAGCGAGACGTACCACGACCGGAAGCCACGGTAAAAAAAGAGCCGGCATCTTGCGATACCGGCCCTCCTATCTCTTGGCGACGTTGTCGCCGCTCACACATCGATTTTACGGCTGAAGCAGCTTGAACTCGATGCGGCGGTTCTTCGCGCGGTTGCGCTCGGTCTTGTTGTCCGCGACCGGTTGATCCGGACCGAAGCCAGCCGTGTCGATGCGCTCGGCGTCGATACCTTGCTCGACCAAGTACTGCTTGACCGAGGCGGCGCGGCGTCCCGAGAGGTCGAGGTTGAACTCACGCTCGCCTTCAGACGACGTGTGACCGTCGATCTTGAGGCGGGTCGCGGGGTACTCTTTGAGGACGACGACAGCGGCGTCGAGGATCTTGAAGCTGTTCTTCTTGATGACGTCGCTACCCTGGGCGAAGTAGATGCCCTTGATGGCGCCGGTGTAGCGCTTGACGACGTCTTCAGGCGGCGGAGGCGGGCAGCCACCGTGCTCGGGGACGCCAGCGATCTTCGGGCAGCGGTCGTCGATATTGGCGATCTTGTCGTCGTCGTCATCCGCGCAGCCTTCGAATGCCGGCAGGCCGGGCTCGTCGGGGCAGCGGTCGTCGACGTCGACGATCTTGTCGCCATCACGATCCGGGCAGCCACGGTCGGCCACGGGACCCGCGTTGTCGGGGCAGCGGTCCTCAGCGTCAGCGATCGTGTCGCCGTCCCGGTCGGGGCAGCCATTCGCGCTCGCGTGGCCTGGCTCGTTCGGGCAGGCGTCGGCGGTGTCGATGATGCCGTCGCCGTCGGTGTCCAAGATGACCGGCGCCTTGGGTTTCTCTTCGCCGCCGAAGCTGGCAAAGACGCCGAGGGACACGATGAGATCGTGGCCGGCCACTTCCGAGCGCCCATCGGCCGAATCAGAGCCGGTCGGGAAGCGCAGGAGGTAGCGGACGTCAAAGCGGAAACCGGCTTGTTCCCACGGATAGACCTTCACACCGGCCAGCGCGTTGAGACCCGGATCGGGGTCGACGGCGTAGCTGACACCGAGGGAGTTCTGCGGAAAGCCCAAGCTAAAGCTTGGTCCAACGCCGAAGAAGGGCACGAACCAGTCGTGGACGATGGGGTGCCAGATCGCGTCGACGTGAATCGTGAAGAACGTCACGCGGTTCACTTCCGCGGGGGAGACCTGCAGTGAGGCCTCGAGCCCGAAGTGACGCGTGAAGTTGTAGCCGCCGTTGAGCGTGTACGCGAAGGTGTGCTCAAGGGGGAACGGGTAACCCGCGCCCTCGCTGTCGTAGGGCACAGCGTCCTGGTCAAGGTAGAACAGCCCGCCGAGCTGAAGGCTCAGCTCAAAGGAGTCCTTTTTGACGAAGGGTCGCGCCGAGGCCGAGCCGTGAGCAAAGAGAACGCCTGGGATGAGGGCGAGCGTAAAGAGTTGAGTCAGACGTTTCAGCATGCTGTTCACCGGTGGCTGGTTGCCTTCGTGGGCGTGGCCTGTGAAGCCACGCGGGATCGACCACGTGGGGGTGCGAGGGGCGGGTATAGAGCCCGGTCGGGGGCGTGTCAACGACGTCGTGAAGAGGGGCGTCCGCGGCGTCCACATTGGGAAACTGCGCATCTGAGCGAAGGAAGCGGGCGAGGCGCCAACCGAGCGGCGAATTTCGAAAACGGGAACGCTCTTTGGTAGTTATGTAAGCGCGGCGTTGTGTTTTCCGGATGGCGGGACTATCCGCTGTGGCTCACGCGCGCCGCGCGGCGTCGCTTACGCTGCTGCGGGGCCAAGACAGGGTTTGACGATGCCGCGAATCAAGGGACGAAAACCAGAAGAGACCCGGGGTGCAATCCTCGCGGCTGCTGTCGAGGTCTTCGCCGAGCGTGGCTATAGCAACGCGACCCTCGCCAGCATCGCGGCGGTCGCCGGTGTCACCGCCGCCACCCTGCCCTACCACTTCACCGACAAGCGGGGGGTCTGGGACGCGACCCTCGCCGTCTTCTACGGCGACCTGCTCGCCTTTGCCGCAGACATGAAGCTGAACCGGCCGCTCGATGAGTTGCTAGCCGAGCTCTATGGCTGGTGCGAGTCCCGACGCGCCAGCATCCGCGTGATCCTACGGCACATCCTTGAAGCCGGAGGACTGGACGCCGACCTAGAGGCACGTATGGGCCCCGCGCTGGAGTTCGTGTCGCTGCTGGGTGCGCGGCGATTCGGGGTCGAACCGAACCGGGTGCGAGACTGCGCGATCGCGATCTCGCACCTCGTCGTACGCTTTGTCACGAATAGTCCAGAAGACAATCGCCTCGCCTTCGGGGAGAAGACCCACGAGGCCGCCCGGGCCCGTATTCTAGCCGTCCTTGGGCACGCGACGCGCGGCATACTCGGCCTTGAGCGAGGGCCCTAGTGATCATTGCGACTGCAATCATTTAAGGTAAGACGCGACCGCTAAACGCGAACCCGAGCACGAAGTAAGGGACGGCCTGCGACACGTCCTGCCCCGTCCGGGATGGGTGTTTGAGGTGCCAGTTGATGAGCGCGAAGATGGTCGGCTTGTTGAAGCCGCTGCCTGGATCATCGTGGAAAGTATAGGCGATAAGGGGCCCGAGGCGGTGATTTGATTCCGCGGCGACGGGGGCTTGGGGCGACGTGGCGAAGCTGTCCGCCGTATAATTGACGCCCATGAACGCCCACCGGACTCCGACGATGAGCTTTGGTGTGACCTGGAACAACAGGTCGGCGTCGTTGGTAAAAAACCAGCCCTGACGCGGCAAGAGCAGGTCAAAGTACTGGTCGTAGAGCACACGATCGTCGTTCTGCAGGTCGACATCGATATAGATCGCCCGAAACCGATTGCGCACGATGACGGGGCCGACCTTGGCGCGCGCTTCGCCATCAAGGGTGAGACTCCAACCGTCGGTCCCGTAGTTGAGGCCCTCGTCGCCCCGTCGGGCGAGCACGGTGTCCGAGTAGTCGACGCCGGGATCCTGAAATGATTGAAGAATGTCGATATTTCCGAAATAAGACAGGTAGTCCCAGCGCGCCTCGAGTTTTAGAATCGCGAGGGGCTGGAACTTCGCGGAGACGCCGAGACGCGCCAACGCCGGTGATATGATGGGCGAGACACCGATGGAAAAGAAGTTGTTACTCTTAATAAGTGATTCACCTGGATCGTAGAGGCGCACCTTCCAATCGAGGTCAAACTGCGTCTGAAGCCCCAAGGGATTGAGGCGCATCACGGTATAGGACAGGTAGGTCAGCTCGGACGTGGGCTCCTCCACGACAGGGGGGAGGTCGGCCCTAGGCGCGCTAGCTTCCGGGCAGGCTTCGCTCGGGTCTCGGTCGATAGGCACCCCGTCGACGTCGACCGGGTGACAGAAGTGATATTCAGGCTTGGGCTCGATAGCGTGGGCTTCCGAGGTCTCCTCAGCACTGGGAGGGGTGCCTTCTTCAGCGTGCGCGGGCGCGCCGACGAGAGACACGAAGATCGACGTCGAGAGCGCAAAGTGTTTGAAGCGCGAGATTAGCGGTCTATGCTCCATCATGATCGAGGCTCCCTTTTAGGCGGTGCGTGCGTGTCCAAAACTCCCTCCGAAGCTCTCACGTCCCTTTGTCGGCCGCAACCGGACGAGGATAATATCGAATAGTTAACGGCCGGCTAGTGTGGCGATGGCGCTGAATCCCGAGACCTCGGAACCGTTCGGACACGGAATCGAGATCCGCTCCCGCCGCCATCAGCAAGAGACCTTGGAACGACAAACACGTGCGCTAAGCGACGCCTCCGGGCTGTCGCCCTGAACCCTCGACGGACGTTGACACTGATGAACAGACTAACGAGCGCGCTCACTTACTGGACGTGTATTCTCGGCTTTTTCGTCGGCATTGTGGCTACGGGCGGCTGTAAAAGTGCAAACGAAGACGCCCCGGTGAAGGCCAGTGGCGCCGCGCCCGCACCGAAACCGGCGGAGGTCGTCCTCGCGACCGCGCGCGACGGTGGGCTGGCAGTGTCACAACGGTTTCTGGGACGCTGCGAGGCCGCCGAGGCCGCTACGATCGCGCCCGGCGTGTCGGGCACCGTCCTGTCGGTCATCGGCCATGAGGGCGACCACGTGAAAGCCGGCGAGGTCATCGTGACCCTCGACGAGACCCTCATCGCGCCGCGAATTGACGTCGCGAATGCCGAGGTTCGGCGGATTAACGCTGAGCGTCGCCTCGCAAAGAGCGAGCTCGACCGGGCGAAGAAGCTGGCGCCACCTGTTGTGACGGAGGCCGAGCTCGAGCGCATCGCGTCGCGTGTGTCCGTTTTGGATGCACAACAGGGCGCCGCACGGGCGAATCTCGCCACGCTTGAGGCAGAGCGCTCGCGACATCGGATCGTCGCGCCTTTCGACGCCGTCGTCCGCATCCGGCACGTCGATCCGGGCACATGGGTCAACGCGGGCGCCCCCCTCTTGGACCTCGTCGGGGTAGGGACGGCCGAGGTCTTCGTCGACGTCCCACCAGAGCTCGCGACCCGCCTCAAGGTAGGAGACCGCTTGACGGTGCTGAGTGATCCGCCAGTCGAAGCTGAGGTCAAAGGCGTGGTCGCCGCGCTCGACGCGACGACGCGCGCGGCGACTGTGCGACTTCAGCCCGTCGAGGCGCGCGCCTGGTTGATGCCGGGCCGCACCGTCGAGGTTGAGTTCCATATCAATGATGAAGCGGCCGACGCGGTCGTCGTCTCGCGCGACGCGCTGAAGCGAGGCCCTGTGTCCACACGCGTCTACTTGGTTGAAGAGGGGCCCGACGGCCCCGCCACGCCGCCCTTCAAGGTCAACCTCGTCGATGTCACGGTCATCGCGACAGGCGACGACGAGGCGTTGGTCCGGGGGATAGGACTGAGGGCGGGCAGTCGCCTCGTCGCCGAAGGCAACGAGCGCTTGCGGCCGGGCCAGATGGTGACGGTCACGCCCCGGGCAGCGCCCAAAGCCGATGGCGAGGGGCCATGAGCGAGGGACCTCACGAGACGCCCGAAGCGCCGTCGGAGCCTGGGCTCGACGAGAGCGAGCGGGGGCTTATCCACACGGCGATCTCTCGCCCGGTGGCGGTCAGCGTGGGCGCCATCCTCGTCCTCGTCTTCGGCATCACGGCGGTGGGCAGTCTGCCGATTCAGCTCACGCCGGACCTCACGGTGCCAACCATTACCGTCTCCACGGCGTGGCCAGGCGCATCGCCAATCGAGGTCGAGGCCGATATCATTGAACCGCAGGAGGACGCTCTCAAGAGCCTCCCCGGGCTTCAACGGATGACCTCGGAGATGCGCCAGAGCCAGGGCTCGATTACCCTCGAGCTCGCGGTTGGGGCCGATCTCGAGCAGGCCGCCGTCCGCGTCACGAACCTCCTCACGCAGGTCTCTCGCTATCCGGACGCCGCGCGCGAGCCCGTTATCTCGACCGCCAACTCCGCGGGGCCGCCGCTGGCCGTGATCGTCGTCCAGTCGCCAGTCGGCCTAGACGTCGCGGAATACCAGAGCTGGCTCCTCGAAGAGATCACGCCGCAACTAGACCGCATCGAGGGCGTCGCCGGGACCCGAGTCTTTGGCGGCCGCGACCGCGAGGTGCAGATCGACTTCGACCCGGCGGAGCTCGCCGCGCGCGGACTCAACGCCGCGATGCTCGCGCGGGCTCTTCGCGCCGAATTGACCGACGTCTCGGCCGGTGACGTCACTGTTGGCAAGAGGCGCCGGGTCGTAAGAACGACCGTGGCTCCGAACGCGCCGATCGATCTTGAGGCCGTCGTCGTCGGCACGGGCAAAAACGGCACCCCGATCCACCTCGGCGACATCGCCAGGGTCCACGATGGCCTGCGCAAGGCCACTGGCTTTGGGCTCGCGGATGGACGGCCCTCTCTGGCGATGCTGCTGTCGCGCGAAGCTGGCTCCAATGTCCTTGAAGTTACAAAAGAGATCCGCCGCGTCGTCGACGAACTCCAAGAGAGCCGCTTGGCCCCCGAGGGCCTCGAGATGCGCATCGTCTCCGACCAGGTCGACTACATCGAAGAGGCGCTGGAGCTCCTGCGCGATAACCTCCTATTGGGCTCAGTCTTTACCGTCGCGGTCCTGCTCCTCTTTCTTCGCAGCGTCGGTGCGTCGCTGATCATCAGCATCGCGATCCCGATCTCGATTATCGGCACAGCTCTCGGCATGGCGCTGCTTGGGCGCAACATCAACCTCGTGTCCCTATCCGGGACCGCCTTCGCCGTGGGTATGGTGGTCGACAGCGCGATCGTCGTCCTCGAGAACATCGACTCGTGGCGCGCTCGCGGGGCCTCTGCGGCGCGGGCCGCGCTCTTAGGGACCCGCGAGGTCTGGGGGGCGCTGATCGCGTCGACGGCGACGACGGCCGCCGTGTTCTTGCCGATCATCGCCTGGCAGGATGAGGTCGGCGACCTCCTGCGCGATGTGTCGATCTCAATCGCGCTCGCGGTCTCTATCTCGTTCGTGGTCTCGACTCTCGTGATCCCGTCTCTCAGCGCCCGCCTGTTGCGCAAGAAGACGACGGGCAACCTCGCGGAGTCCCTCGACGAGCGGGGCCTACCACGCCCCCGCGACGGCTATATCCGCCGACTCGTGGAACGCATCACGGCCCGCCCGTTGGCCGCGGTCCTCGTCACGATCATCGGTGTCGGCGGCCCCATCGCGCTCGGCCTCGCGATCATCCCACCCCTCGAATACCTGCCAAGCGGCAACCGCAACGTCGTCTTTGGTGTGGTCCTGCCCCCCGCCGGGGCATCCGTCGAGTCGGCTCGCGCCCTCGGCGAGATCGTGCAGGGACGTCTCGTCGCGCACATCGGCAAGGACATCGGCGAAGACCCAGCCGTCGAACGCACCTTCTTCTTCGGCGGGGCCGACTCGGCCTTTATGGGCGCGGTCGCCGTGGACCCAGCCCGGATTGATGATCTCGAGCGTCTCGTGCGCAAGACCCAATCGGGCCTGCCAGATGTGATTGCTTTTGCAAGTAAGGCGGGGCTCTTCGATCGCCGCGCAGGCTCGGGCCGCGCCATCGAGATTGACGTCCTCGGTGCCGATCAGGACGCCGCGCGTGCCCTCGGTGGGCAGCTCATGGGCGCGCTGTCAGCGGCCCTGCCCGGGGCGCAGATCCGTCCCATTCCGGGCCTCGATCCCGGCGCACCGGAGGACCACGTCGTCCCCCGCCGGGACCGCATGCAGAGCCTCGGCGTGGCCACAAGCGACCTCGGGCTCATCGTGGACGCCCATATCGACGGCGCGATCATCGGCGAGGTGGGACGCCGCGGCGAGCCTAAGCGCGATCTCCTCCTTCGCTCGAACGCCGACGCGCCCCTTGACAGCGTGGCCTTTGGCGCGATTCCGGTCGCGACCCCCAGCGGGGTGACGGTCCCAATGAGCGAGCTGGCGGAGCTCCAGGCGGACATTGGCCCGACGGTCCTGCAACGCATCGAGCGAAGCCGGGCGCTGACCTTGGCGATCACACCACCGCGAGAGATGGCCTTGGAGACAGCGCTGGACACGACGCGCGCCACGATCGCGGCCCTGAGCGGAGGGATTCCCGCGGGCCTACGGGTCGAGCTCGCGGGCAGCGCCGACAAGCTCGACGCCGCGACCGAGCGCCTCGTCGACGTGCTCATATTGGCCATTATTATTACCTATCTCTTGCTCGCCGGCCTCTTCGAGAACTGGCTGGCGCCGATCAGCATCCTTGTGTCCGTGCCCCTCGCCGGCGTCGGAGGGCTCTTGGCCCTTGAGGCTGTCAACGCCTTTTTGGGACCACAACCCCTTGATATGATGACCGCCCTAGGCTTCATCATCCTCATCGGCACGGTCGTCAATAACGCCATCCTCGTCGTCGATGGGGCCCTCACGCGCATCCGAGCCGGAGAGGCGCTGAGCCTCGCCATCGCCGCCGCCACGCAGCAGCGCGTCCGCCCCATCCTTATGACGACGGCCACCACGGTGTCCGGGCTCTTGCCGCTGGTCCTCTTCCCGGGCGCGGGGTCCGAGCTCTATCGGGGCGTCGGCGCCGTCGTCCTCGGTGGCCTCGTCTTTTCGACCGTGCTGACCCTCGTCGTCGTCCCGGCCCTCTTCAGTCTGATCGCCCGGGTGCGCTCTCCGGTGCGACTAAAGGACATGACAAACAGACCCGACGACGCCCCTCTCGCGGCCTGATTTACAACGATTTCCGACCCCTCATCCCGCGCCGGGCGCTTTCGCGGTTGTCCCGCGGGATCATGTCGATTATATGGGCGACCTCTGGAGGGAGCCCCGCATGGTCATCGCAGCGTTTATCATCGCCTCGTTAGTCGTTATCATCGCCCTCGGCGCCGTCCAATGGACCCAAAAGGCCCAAGACGAGCTCGCCCGTGTGGCGCTCGAGCGCGCCGTCGACACCTTCTTGACCGACGTCAACGTACCGGATCGACACTACGCCGAGGGACGCTACGACGACCTCACTGTGCGCATCGACGCCGGCCACCACGAGATCTCCTTCGAGGTCCAGCTCGTGCCGGCCCTCGTGCCGTACGCAACGTTGGTGTCACGATTCGCCCAGCCGCAGCTAGTGAGTCAACTCGCAGAGCTCCACCTCAAGGTGACAGCAGCCGACACGATGCGTGGCTCCGTTCCGCGCGAGCCCGGGCTCAGCGAGACCCTCGTCACCATCGAAAAGCGCCTCGACGTCGTCCACGCCATCGCCGCGCTTCGCAAGCACGCGCCGGCGATCCTGCTCGGCCAGCTCAAACGCGCCCACGACTCCCGTGAAGTCGACGAGATGCTGCTCGCGCTGGCGCACGCCTTCCCGACCGCCCCCGAGACCGAGGACGCGATCGCCCACGCCGCCCACCTCGAGCACACCGACCCCGCGCGCATCCGTGACCGGGCCGCCCAGTGGCTCTCCGCTGGACGGCGGCCGGCATTCCCGGTGCGCTGATCGCGCTCGGAGAAGGCACAGGAGAGGCCGCGTCTCTCGCGGCCTTTTTCATGCCCTCGGCCTAGCTGAATCGAAGCACAAGCCGGCGACACGAAGAGAACTCAGAGGATCTGATTGCGAAACACACACCCCACCGGTGTACCAACAAAAAAGGCCACATCGCTGTGGCCTTTTCCATCTCCTCCCGACGAAGCTCGAAGGTACCGCGGGCGGCTACTTTGCCAACTCGATATAGTCAACTACGAACTCTAGGTCTTCTACGACTGTGCCCTGACCCTTGCCGTCAAGGCGCAGCCCACTCCACTTCGAGGGCCAGCAGCCGATAAAATTGTAGGCGACAAGGGGTTTAGTCGACGTGTCCTCATGGGTATCTGCGAGGACCGTGATCGTGATGTTGTGGCGTTCCAGATCGCCCCGGGCCGTCTTCATGCACCAATCCCAGAGTCCGCGGTCGTCGATGAGGCCCTTGCTGAGCTTGATCGTGCTGTACTTCGGCACGCCCGGGCGTTTGTGTACATGTGCGTCGGCGCCAGACTTGTATTCGATGGCCTCGACTTCAAGATCAAAACCGTCGAACTTCTGGAAGTGCCCGCTGAGATCGTTTTTGGTGATCCCTTCAATATTCACCTTAAAGGCAAAGTCGGGATAGGGATCGAACTCGCGTCTGCCGCCGTTGCCCTCTGTGTATTGGTTGGGCTTAGTTGGGTGGATTGAGGCGAAGGCGCTGACGCCCGGCGCGCCGTTGCGACCCAACGCCATGCGAATCCCATAGGAGATGCGATGGTTCGAGATGATCGTACTCCCATTCGCGGCCACGTCCGGAACCCGTACTTGTACGACTCTTGGAGTGGTCCCCTCGTAATCACTACCGTTCCCGATCTGAAAACCCTGGTCGGCGTAGCTTGGACGCGACAACTGGGGCCAGGAATAGGGGTTAGGAGGAGCCGGCCGTTGCGCTCGGAACTGTTCTGCGAGTTGTGTGAGGAATGACATGGCGCTTCTCTCTCCCGGTGAAAGGACGTGTTTGGATTCAAAGCTGACCCAATAGTGGCGATGCTATCAAACCCGTCGCGGCAGTGCAACGGGTGGGCCAACGCGGGACCAACAACAAACCAACCACTAACCACGTCCGGCGACCAGCCAGATGCGGAAGTGCTCAGCGAGACCCCACCAACGCCCTAAGAAATACCCCTAGCTGGCGCGCGAATCAAGCAACGAGTCATGAAAAGTCGTGAAAAAGACCTGAAAAGTGAACCTACACTGCGCGCTTTGGTCTGGATTCGAGCCCGCCCATCCATCATGCTGGCACTCCTCGGGCGATCGCGCTAAACTTTGGCGGGCTTCAGTCTTGGCTTCCCATCGGGGGTAGTGGCCATTTTCGTTCGAGTGCTGTATGCGGATCGGACACACATCACGGCGCGCGCGAGGGGCTGAAGACCCAAGGGCCTGTCCCTCGACCCCCGGCTCAACCCGACGTGGTCGGCCAACGCGACGAAAGAAGACCCGGTATTGCGGGCCTAAGCATGGAGTTGACTAGGATGATGTTTTTCCGAAATACGCCGCAGCGCCACCTCGTCGCGGCCCTCTCCGCCTTCATTGGCGCGGCGCTTGTCCTCGGGGGTTGCTCCGACAGCAGCGGCCCGAACACCTGCACGGGCGCGTTCTGCACCGAAGACTCGCCCCAACTCGAGTTCACGCCGAATGACCGTCGCGTCGAGATCATCGACGTCGCAATGGAGGTGGGCGAGACGACGACCCGAACCATTCGCCTCATTAATGTGGGCACCGGCGATCTCAAGGTCCGTGACATCAGCCTGGCCTATACCACCCCCGCAGGCGCCAGCGACGGCGGCACGCCACCCTTTCGCCTCCTGCCCCTGCCGGTGGACCTGCCTGCGACCGTGAAACCCTTTGGTGGACCCGACTTTCCCCAGGGACTCGAATTCGTCATCGAATACACGAAGAAGACGGACGCGATCGCGCGGACGGTCGAGATCCGCGTCGACTCGAACGACATCCGCAATCCGCGACAGTCCGTCACGATGACGACGGACGCCGGCTTGCCGCGCATCAGCACGAACCCGACCCGCCTCGACTTTGGCCTCGTGCCCCGCTCGACGATCCCGACCGCGCGGCCGCTGGCGCTGCTGAACACAGGCACCCGCGCGCTGAGCGTCAGCGGGTTTCAGATCGCGCGCGATGGCCGCTTCGGCATCCGCGGCCCGGGCTTCGACGTCAATGGCCCAGCCGGCCTGCTCGGCGTCGACCTGGCCCAGGCCATCATCGTCCCGCCAGGCGAGTCGATCTCCGTCCTCGAGGTCACCTTCCTCTCGGATTCACCAGCCCCGGCCGAGGGCGACCTCATCATCTATTCGGACGATCCCAGCACCGAGGGCTCCGGGCACCGCGTGACCCTCGTCGCCAACAAGAGCGGCCCGTGCATCAACGCCACGCCGAGACGCGTCGACTTCGGCGGGAAGCTCATCGGCAGCGTGTCCAAGATCGAGGTCCAGGTCAGCAGCTGCGGCACCGAACCCCTTGATATTTCGCTAATTACCCTCGATGAGACCTCGTCTCTTGATTTCGAGCTCGAGTTCGCCGACCTGCCGGTAGGTTTCGAGAACGGCCCGAACGTCCAAAACCCGTTGCGTATCCCGGTCAATGAATCGGTCAAGGTCACCGTCGTGTACGTCCCCGACAGCATCAATCCGCGCGACGCCGCGAACGTGCCTATCCCCGACGAAGGGACCTTACTCTTTGGGTCCAACGCGTTCGAGGCCGAGGTCCCTGTCAAGCTGTCCGGCGCCGGATCGGACGTGGACTGCCCGACCCCGGTCATCCGCGTCCTCCAAGGCGAAGAGGTCATCCCCCAGACCGTCCTAAACCTCGATGGCAGCGGCAGCTACGCGCCCTTTGGCGGTATCTCGCGCTTCAACTGGACTATCGTCGCGTGGCCCGAGAATACGCCGCGCCCGACGATGCTCCCGTCGTTCACCGACCCGGCGCCCCTCGTAGAGGTCAACTCTGTCGGCCTCTACACCTTTAAACTCAACGTCCGCGACGAATTCGGCAACGCCTCTGGCGTCCCCGCCTGTCCCGACGCTGAGTTCACGGTGCTCGTCCAGCCCGACCAGGCGATCCATGTCGAGCTAGGCTGGGTCACGGCTAAACCGGGCGCGACGACTGAGGACGGCGAGGGCAAGGGCACGGACCTCGATCTTCACTTCGCGCACGAGAACGCTGTCGGCCCAGACCTCGACGGCGACGGCGAACCCGACCCGTGGTTTGACGCCACGTGGGATGTGTTCTGGTACAACATCAATCCCGACTGGTACACGATCGATCCGGGCGCGCAGGACGATCCGTCCCTCGACCGCGATGATATCGATGGCGGCGGTCCGGAGAACATGAACCTCGCCGTGCCCGAAGACGGCGTGACCTACACCATCGGCGTCCACTATTGGAACGCGTGGGGTTTTGGTGTCTCGGACGCGACCGTGAAGGTCTTCCACTACGCGGACCTCGTCTACGAGGCCACCCTCGCCGAGATGAAGCCGCTGGACATGTGGTGCGTGGGTGCGATCTTGTGGCCGACGCCGGCCGTGGTGCGTTGTGCGGCGGAAGGCGCTCCTGAGCAGGTGACGCCCCGCTACGTGAACCCCTTCTTCCAGCCGCCCTTTAGCCCGTGACATTTGCCTGACGGGTTCGCCCCGTCTCGTACGTGACCACCGGCCCGAAAACCGTCGAGCGCCGCGCGCGAGCGCCGTCGCAGCAAGAGATCCCGATGCAAACACACGCGCGCCGTCATCTTCGCGGCGCCCTCTCGCGAGTCTCCCTCGCGCCGTGGCGGCCTCTCGCTGTGGCGGTGATCACTACGGCAGCGATGCTCGGCTGCGCATCAAGCCCGGACAAGGACGCGTCCGCGAAAGGGACCGACCCCTTCGCCGAGGCTGAGCGGCGCGGGCATCTAGACGTCGAGTCCCCGCCCGAGCTCACCGGCGACTGGCGCATCAGAGACGCGACGATCCTGACCGCGGCCGGTGAGGTCTTCTCGCCGGGATGGCTGGACGTGCGGGAAGGGCGCATCACCGGTGTCGGCCCGGACGAGCCCACCGATGCCCCCGGAAGCGGCTTCAAAGTCTATGACGGCAAAGGTCTTTGGGTCACGCCCGGCATCATCGATGTCCACTCGCATCTCGGCGTCTACTCCTCACCGGCGATCCGCGCGACCAGCGATGGCAACGAGACGACCTCGCCCACGACGGCAGGGGTGTGGGCCGAACACAGCTTCTGGCCCGAGGACCCAGGCCTTGAGCGGGCCCTCGCGGGTGGTGTGACGACGCTGCAGGTCCTGCCTGGGTCAGGAAACCTCATCGGCGGCCGCGGCGTGACGCTGCGCCTCGTGCCGACCCACGGCGCCCGCGCGATGCGCTTTCCCGGGGCCCCCGACACGGTCAAGATGGCCTGTGGCGAGAACCCCAAGCGCGTCTACGGCACCAAGGGGTCGGCACCGTCCACGCGAATGGGCAACCTCCGCGGCTACCGCGACGCCTTCAACGCGGCCGCGAAGTTCAAGCGCGAGAACGCTGCGAAACCGGCGGACGAGCTCGGCCGTGATCTAAACATCGAGACCCTCGTCGGGGTCCTAAATGGCACCATCTTGCCCCAGGTCCACTGCTACACGGCCCAAGACATGATGACCTTCATGCAAGTCGCGGATGAATTTGGGTTTAAAGTCCGGGCATTCCACCACGCGCTTGAGGCCTACAAGGTGCGCGATCTGCTCGCAGCGAAGTCCATCGCGGTCGCGACCTGGGCCGACTGGTGGGGTTTTAAACTCGAGGCGTGGGACGGCATCCCGCAGAACGCCGGGCTCGTCGAATCCGCCGGCGGCATCGCGGTCATCCACAGCGACTCGACCGAAGGCATCCAGCGGCTGAACCAAGAGGCCGCCAAGGCCTGGCGGGCGGCCAAAGAGTCAGGCCTCACCCTCGACGATGAGGCCTCGCTTCGTTGGATCACCAAGAACGCCGCGTGGACCCTTGGAATTGAAAAGGAGGTCGGCACCCTGGAGATCGGCAAGAGGGCTGACGTCGTGTTCTGGAATGCGGATCCGATGTCGGTTTACGCCCGCGCGGCCCTCGTCTTTATCGATGGAGAGGTCGTCTTCGACGCAAGCGTGGCCAGCCCGCCGCGCAGTGACTTCGAGTTGGGACTTGACGCGCTGGTGCCACACGTCGACGCCAAACCGTTGCAGCCGATCGGGGGACCGCGATGAGTCGAGCTATACGATTTGAATTGCATAGATCGTGGCGATGCCTCGTCTGTCTCTCTGCGGCGGCTATGATCCTCGCGTCACCGCGCAGCCACGCAGATGATGGTGCACCGACGGTCTGCACGGTGATCACGGGCGTTCGCCTCGCACCCAAGGGGCCCGCGGTCCACACCATTGAGATCCGAGGCGAGCGCATTACGGTGATGGCCGAGGGTAAGTCCAACGCTCCGGCCGGCGACTGCGAGCGCGTCGACGGCGCCGGCTGGGTCGCGACACCGGGCCTAATCGAGGGCCCAAGCTCGGTCGGCCTAATTGAGCTTGGCAGCGAGCACAGCACCCACGACGTCAATAATCGCCTCCCGACAGAGCCCGCAGAGACCCAGATCCACGCGGCCGTCGATACCGCGTTGGCGTTCAACGCCCGCTCGGTGGTCATCCCAGTCACGCGCCTTGAAGGCGTCACGACCGTCGTCGGCAGCCCCACAGGAGGCATCATCAGCGGCAGCGGCTTTGGGGCCGATCTGCTCATTGGCCCGCGCGCTCAGGCGGTGTTTGCGCCGCTGGTCGCGCTCTTCGGCCACTACGGGCCCCGTCAAGAGTCACGCGCGGGCACCCTGCACCTGCTCCGCAAGACCTTCGAGGAGGCCGCGCGCTGGCCGGCGCTCCGCAGCGCCTTTGGTAAAAATGGTGTCCAGGGGCTAATGACGCCTTGGTTCGAGCTCGACGCCTTACAGCCATTTATCCAAGGGAAACATGCGCTTGTAATGACCGTTCACCGCGCGACGGACATCGAGGCCCTGCTCGACCTCGTCGAGTCCCTCGACCCGCTGATGCCAAAACCGATGAAGCTGGTCATCGAGGGTGGCGGCGAGGCCTGGATCCTTCGCGATCGCCTCGCCAAGCGCGGTGTCGCGGTGATCATGGACCCCTTGCTCTATGGGCCGGGCGGCTTCGAGGTCCTACATGCCCGGCGCGACGGCGCCGCGCTGCTTGAGGCCGCGGGCGTGAAGGTCATCTTCGCCCAGCGCGACCCCTTTATGGCCCGCAAGCTCCGCCAGTTGGCCGGAAACGCCGTACGCGACGGGATGACCTGGGAGGGTGCGATGGCCGCGATTACCAGCAACGTCGCCGAGAGCTTCGATCTGGCCGACCGCGGGTCCCTCAAGACCAATGCAATTGCAAATATCTGCCTCTGGAACGGCGACCCACTCGAGACCCGGACATCGCTAAAATGGTTAATGATCCGCGGTCGGAAGATCCCGCTGGTCTCCCGGCAGACCGAGCTATTTGAACGCTACCGCACCCTACCAATCGATCGGACGCGCGCAACTACCCCGAACCCGAACTGAGCGCGACCCCGTCGTAGCGGCCGTGCCTTGTGCCGGCCCCAGTGGCGGATGAGGTAACTTTTCTGGGCGAGAAAAGCCCAGGGCGGGCACAAGGCGCCGCCCCTACAAAGGTCCGTTCCGCTAGGGGAAGGGGCGCACCGCGACGCCTAACTCATCGGCCAGCTGAATAAGCGTGGTCCTGAGATAGGCGGCACGCTTGTCAGCCTCCGCGCGCCCGGCTTCGGTGAGGAAGCTCTGCGGGAGACGCAAGAGCTTGGTATAGAAATGATCAACCGAATACCGGAGGTCATCCAAGGGGCGGTCGTGCGCGAAGGGGTCGGCGTCGTCGAAGTAGCTCGCCCCCATCAGGGTCCCCGTCGAGATACAGCGAAAGAGCCCAATCACACCGAGCGCTTCAAGGCGATCGGCGTCCTGAAGTGCTTGGCCTAGGGCGTGAGCCGGCGTGGCCCCACGGCTGTAGCTATGATCTCGGATCGCGTCGGCGATGCGAGCGACGGCGGCGGGCGAGAAGCCATAGTCCGGGAGCAGCTCGATGGCCTTCGTGGCGGAGAGACTGGAGCTCTCGGCGCGCCGAGGATCGTTCTTGGGGACGTTGACGACATCATGCAAGAGCGCCGCAGCTGTGGCTTCACGCGGGCATGCGCCGAGGGCGCGGGCGAGCCGCGAGGCCTGGTAGCCGACACGCAGCGCGTGCGCGAGGTTGTGACCCGGGTCCGTGTCGAGGTGCTCTGCCGCCCAAGCCTCAAGGCGCTGAAGGGCCAAGTCGGCCCGTAGCCAAGCGAGATAGCCCACGTCATCCCAGGGGTCAGTCATCGTCCACCATCCTTGTCGTCTCTCGGGAGCCCACAGCTCCTCCACCGGGGGTCTCGACGCGCACCCGCGCGCCAGCCACGAGATTGCGCGCCGAACCGTCCCACGCCGACCCATCAATGAAGGCCCTACCGGGCGCGCCGGACCCGCCCCCATCAAGCCCGCGGGCCCCATTGGGTCGCCAGGCCGCGAGGAGGGTAGCCGTCGCTGGCGCGCGCAGCTCGAGCTCGCGGACGAGCCCGTCGCCTCCGCGCCTGAGGCCGTCGCCACCACTGTCCCGGCGGACGGAGAATCGCCGGACGATCAGCGGCAACCTGGACTCGACGACCTCCGGGTCGGTGATCCGAGTATTCGTCATGTGGACCTGGCAGGGGCCCTGGCCAGCCGTTTCGTGCGTCGCTCCTAGGCCGCCGGCGAGGGTCTCGTAGAGGCTCCAGCCCTCGCCTCCGAGGACCAGGTTGTTCATGGTGCCTTGGCTCTCGGCGCGCACGCCCGCCGCGACGAAGAAGAGATCCACGATGCGTTGAGAGGTCTCGACGTTGCCGCCGACGACCGCGACCCCGGCCGGAGGCGAGACGACGCTGTCCACCGGCGCTTTCACCGTCACGACCTCAAGGACGCCCTCGTTGAGAGGCATTTCCCGACCGATAAGAACCCGTAACGCATAGAGAATCGAGGCCCTGACGACCCCGCTTGGGGCGTTCAAGTTGCCCGGGTGAGGGCCGGTCGTACCAGTGAAGTCGACGACGAGGCCCGGGTTCTCGCCGCGGCTTACGGATAGGTTGAGATGCAATCTCTGTCCGTCGAGGTCATCATGCGCCTCACCCGGGGTCAGCTCAAGGATCCGGGCGAGGGCCGCTTCGCGCGCGGCGGCGCGTAGATGCCCCATCCAAGCACAGACCACCTGACCATCGCCGAGGCCCTCCAGCCCCTTCGTCATGAGGTGGTTGGCCGCCAGCTGTGACTCAAGGTCGGCGATGAGGGTCGCCGGCTGGCGCGAGGCAGACACGAGGCGCGCAAACTCAGCCGTGCCGTAGAGGGCTCTTCCATCGGCGTCAATGAGAGGCACTCGGCGAAAGACGAGCCCCTCGTCGGCGAGGGTGCGGCTGTGGGGTGGCATCGAGCCGGGCGTCAGGCCGCCGACATCTGCGTGGTGCGCTCGGGAGGCGACGAAGAAGCGATGCACGCCGACAGCCGCGACTGTGACTACCGTGAGGTCGGGTAGATGCGAGCCGCCCGCCCGCGGGTCATTGGTGAGGTAGGCGCTGCCGGGCGCTGGTTCGATGACGTGGGCGATCAGATCGCGCACGGTCTCGCCCATGGCCCCGAGGTGAACGGGGACGTGGGGCGCGTTCGCGACCAGGCGACCGACATCGTCGAAGATCGCGCATGAAAAATCCAAACGTTCCCGGATATTAACCGAGTGGGCGAGACGCGCGAGCAGGGTCCCGGCGTCCGCGGCGAGGCTCTGAAAACGGTTCTGCCAGAGCTCGACACCGACGGCTGCGCGCGTGAGGTCGACGCCGCGCGAGGCCGCCACCAGCCCATCCGAAGCGATACGACGCAACAGAACCGCGCCGCGCTCCGTGCTGGCGCGCCATCCCGCCGGCACCACTATCGTCGTCCACGGCAACACGATGCGCGTCGGCCCAACCACGGCGGACACCAAGGCCACAGCGGCATCATCGGCCATCCGCGGTAGGGTCGGGCGTGGGCGAATGGAGCGGGCGACGAGCCTCTCAACCTCGAGGGGAAGGTGGCCCCGATCGTCCCGCGACACACCGTAACGGAGCCGAAAGGCGACGTCGAAGGCGCGTTGGATCGCGTCGACGGACAGCGACGGGTCCCAAGGGATCTCCAACGTATGATCGGCGCCCACCTCACGCACGAACAGCGAATAGGCCACGCGACCCTCTTCGCCCGCGAGGCGTTCGGCCAGCGCGCCGGCGATAGCAGACAGCTCATCGCCCCTCGCCGCGAGCGGACGCCACACGACTGCCTCTTCGACCGCCTCGGCCACGGCCAACGACGCACCGAAGGCGCAAAAAACAGGGGCCGCGGGATGCACGATGACGGTATCGATACCGACCAGCTCTGCCACGGCCGCTGCGTGTTGGGGGCCCGCGCCGCCATAGGCCACGAGGACGTGCGCGGCCGGGTCGAGCCCCTTGCCCAGCGCGAGACGCCTCACCGCCTGCGCCATCGCCTCGCGCGCGATCGCGATGAAGGCGTGGGGATCCCCGGGTAGGCAAATCGCCTCGGGGTTAAGCGTAATCGACAGCGAATCCGGCGCCAGGAGACCGGCGGCGATCACCGCGTCCGTGAGCGTTGGAGGCCCCCCGCGACCATAGGCCTGAGGCCCTGGATCGGCGCCTGCGGACTCAGGGCCGACGGTCAGGCGGATCCCGTCGGAGGCGAGGATCGATCCGCCGCCGGCCGCGATCGTTTCAACTTCAAGCATCCTTGTCCGCAGCTGGACACCCGCGACCTCCAGGACGCCCTCGCGCATCGAGAGTGATTGCACGTCCACACAACATATATCCGTCGAGGTCCCGCCCATGTCGAGCCCGATGGCGCGCGCAAAACCAGCCTCGGCTGCGACCGCCGCGACGGCCAATACCCCACCGGCTGGACCCGAGAGCACCGCACGGGGCGCACGCAGCGCCTCGGCGTTGACGAGGGACCCGTCGCTCTGGAGAGCCTTGGCGCCCGAAGGGATCCGGTCCCGTCGCAGCGCCGCGTGAAGGACCGGCGTCATCGCCGCGTCGACGAGGGTCGTCTGTAGGCGCGCCAGGTAGCCACGCTCAAGCGCGACCTCGTGGCCGCAGACGATGTGCAGGTGCGGCGCGACCGCGCGAATATGGGCCGCCACGGCCCTCTCGTGGCCCGGAGAGCTTCCCCCGTGCATCAAGGCGATCGCGACGCTCTCGACACCGTCGAAGGCCCTAGCTGTCAGTTGCGGGAGCACTAGGGGCTCAAGCTCCACCCCGTCGGCGTCGACGCGGCCCTCGACCTCGTAGACACGGACGGGCGACAGGGGCGCGTGGGCCACGTCCGGATCGAAGAGAGACAGGCGGCGTTGGTCTCCGATCAGATGGAGGTCCGCGAACCCCGCCGAGACGAACAGCGCGGTCGGCACCCCCTTTCGCTCGAGCAGGGCGTTGGTGGCGACCGTCGTCCCGAAGACGAGGGGCCCCTCAGCGAGGTCGCCCATGACCGCGCGATCGGACGGTACCTTGCGCACCGCCACGACCTCCCGCCCGCCCGCCAGCGAAGCCACGTGGACGATGTCCGTGAAGGTGCCGCCCCGATCGATATAGGTCGAGACGTGAGGGCGTTTGGCGCGTGGAGTCTGTTCCGTCATACCTGCAACACAAATAAAAACGGGGCGGTCACCCTAAGGTGCCACCCCGTCATTGAAAAATGACTCAACGACCCGGTCGGGCCACTGAAATTTCTCTTAGCGGCGGTTCAGCGTCCAGGTCTTCGTACCGTCGCTGAGGACGATCGTCTTCTGGTCGTTCTGGAAGATGTAGGTCACCGAGAGGTCACCATTGCTGCCGAGAGCGCCGCCGAGCATGATGCGGTTCTGGCGGAACTGGTAGGCGCCGGCCGCGCGCTGCGACTCGGTGCAGGTCGGGGCGCCGCAAGGCGTAATCTCAGACCACTTGTAGTTGCCGTCCGCGCCGAACGTGAACATGGCGACGCCATCGCTCCAAGCTCCGACGACGGCCTGGCTGTCAGCCATCGGCGTATAGACCGCAACCGGAGCCTCAGTCGGCTTCTTGTCTTTGCTCGAGCATGCACCAAAGGTCAAGCCCACCATCACGACTGTCACACCAAACCAACGTTTCATCGTATCCTCCAATTATCTCGCGTAATTGGCCCACAAAGGCAGGGCCTTTTCCCGATGTCGTGTACCCTAAGGAGGTCCCCGACAATCTAAGAAGTTCGCGGACTCTACATGGCCAGCGACGTAGCGTCAACCGCCTAGCGAAGATTAATCGACCATCGGTCAACCGGACTTGCGGGCCCCGCCCGAGTCCGGCAAATGCGCATACATCGCGCGCACGGGGTCGGTGTCGTCGCCATACAGATACGCAGGACCTAGGGCGTTACCGCGCTCGACGACGCCGCCGATCGACGCGTTCATCGCGCCGCCTCGGTCACTGCGCCAGGCGGCCATCTCATTTCGTTGCTGTTGCTCCCATTGGGCCTGCAGCATCGCGATATCACCGAGGCGCTCCGGGAGCTGTCCCGCGAAGTGGTAGAGGATATGGCCCGCCGCCTCGGCGTCGTCGGTCGCGCGGTGGGCGTTGGACAGGGTGATGCCTAAGCGCTGAGCCACCGCGCCGAGCTTCTTCGATCCGGCGCCGCGCTGAAGCTCGCGGACGAATACGAGAGGGTCCAAGAAGCGATCGCACGGGAAGACCGCGCCAGCTCGCTTGAGCTCGGCCGTCACGAAGGCCCGGTCGAAGGTGAGATTATAGGCGACGAACACGCGGCCGGTGAGCCGCCGCTGGACCTCGGCGGCCACCTCGGCGAACCGAGGCGCGCCGACGAGGCTCTCGCCCGTGATGCCGGTGATCCGGACGATGTCGTCGGGGATGTCGCGGTCGGGGTTGACTAAGCTGCCCCAGCTCTCGGTGATGACGCCGCCCTGCATGTGGACGACGGCGACCTCGATGACGCGATCATTTTCCGAATCAAATCCAGTCGTTTCGACGTCGACAACCGCGACGGGGACCTCCATAAACGAGGTGTCATCGTTCCACATGTGGCCTCCGAATGGTGGTGAAGATGCGCCGACCCTAGCACATGGCGCCTAAGGACCCCGCCTAGCGGCGGATACAGACGACGTCGTCGAGCTGCAGGTGGTCGCGATCGGCGGCGGTGTTGCTCGGATAGAAGATGAGGACGCATTTGCTGGAGCCGCCGCTGAGGGAGAAGCGCACCTGCTGCCAGTCGTTGGAGTCGTAGGCGACAAAGTCGGTGTCCGGGCCCCACGCCCCGCAGTAGGAGCGGTGACGCATCGTGCCATGGCCCCGGACCCAGTAGGCGCAATCATAGGTTGCACCTGAAACGACCGTGAAGGGCTCGGTCGTGAAGCGATCGGCAGGGACCCCGGTCTTGACAAGCTGGCAGGCGCCCGTGCCGCTCTGGGTGGCGGCCGTGTAGTAGCGGACGTTGGCGGTCGTTATCTCGGTCGCGGGGAAGTAGGTCCCGGTGCCGTCGTAGAGGCCATACCAGTAGTCGGGCAGCAGCACGCTGGAGGCGCCAAGGGTGTCGGTCGACCAGGCCTCGAAGCCGCCGTTCGGGACGACGTTCTGGGGATTGTCGATGGCCACACAGGTGTGGGTCGCGCGGTCGCAGACCGGCGTGGCGCCCGAGCAGTCGGCGAGTCCATCGCAGCGCCCGGGCGAGACGTCGCACCCGGAATCCGTCGGATCGCACTGCTTCCAGGCGTCACAGACGACGCCGGCGCAGGGGTCGCCGGCCACGCAGAGGTGGGAACTCAGGTCACAGACGGGGGTCGCGCCGCCGCAGTCGACGGTCCCTAAACAGAAGTCGGGCGCGAGGACGCAGCTGTGGGTCTCGTCACAGAGCTGCCATGCCTCGCAGTCATCGCCGTCATCGCAGAGGTTGGGGGCCGCCTGGCAGGCCACCGTCGTGGGATTGCAGATCTGCCAGGCCTCGCAGGTCACGGCGTCGCACGGCTCGGCCGCGCGGGTGCAGCGGACGTCGTCGAGACGCAGATAGGGGCTCGAGGCGTTCCGGACCGAGAACACGAGCTCGAAGCTAGGGACACGGGTGGGTACATTGAATTCATACCTTAGCTGACTCCAGTTGCTGCTGGAGACCGCCGTATAAGACGAGTAGCTGGAAAAGCTATCGGTGGTCCCGTTGTAGCGGGCGTTGCGGATCTCGCCGATGCCGCGGACCCAATAGGTGCAGGTGTAACGACCCGTCTCAAATGCCTGGGGCGCCGACGAGAAGCGCTTGTGGGTGTCGGACACGTTGGCCAGCAGACAGGACCGGAGCCCCTCCTTGGGGTTCACGAGCTCCTCCGCCACGTTGTCTGTGGAGATGTTCGACGCCGACCCGTACCAGCCGACAGGGAGGCCATCGACCCAGTACTCAAAGCTGCCGTCGACAAAGACGCTCTCAGCCGGCGGGACGATGACGTCCGGCCCGCTGTCCGCGGCCACGTCCAGTGGGGTTGCCGCGTCAGTGACGGAGGTATCTGCGACCGCGTCGACTGAGACGACATCGTCGAGTTCGACGGCATCTGCCACGGCGCCGTCGCCTAGATCCTGCGGGGGGACGACATCGGCCGCCACGTCCGCCACGGCGATGTCCGGCTGGACGTCCTGGCCGGCGACATCCGGTTGGGCGTCGGGAGCGACGTCAGGCGACTCCACCGTATCGACAGCGGCGTCCGAACCAGCGGGCGTCTTGTCATCACCGCAAGCCGTCGCGCTCAAGCCAAGCGTCAGGGCCACGAGCCAGAGTGCTTTGTGTTGCATCACGCGCATCGCTACTTCACCTCGTTCAGGAGTACCGCGTTCACCATCGCCGCGCGGCGACACATGCCCATCGATGCCCCCCGTTACCATCGCAAAAGGCCCGATGCGAGTCGGAAAGTGCCCACACGTCTGTGCGCGGCCAACTCGGAGGCGCCCGGCCTACTTGCGGGCGGCGAGGGTCAGCGCGAGCTGGTAGATCGCCTTGCGCGGCATGCCGAAGCGCTCGGCCAAGAGGCGCGACGCATCGCGAGCGCTGGTGCCGCTCTCTAGGACCTCGACGAGGGCCGTCTCAACCGCCGACTCATCGGCGGCGATGGCCTCGACCTCAAAGACGACGACGGACTCCCCAAGAGCGCTCTCGGGATCCCCCTCAAGGCGGAGCAAGATCTCGGTGGCGGCGCCTAGATAGACGCTCTCGTGGACCTTGGTGAGCTCGCGCCCGATGACCACCCGGACGATCGTCGGGATGGACGCGGCGTCGGTCATAACCGCGATGAGATCGCGCGATGGCGTAAAGACGACGTGGGTGCCGGCGGGAAAGGACGCCAGCTGGTCGCGGCGGGCCTCCTGGCTCTTGGCCAAAAACCCATGAAAAGAAAAGCTATTTGACCCGACACCGCTCGCGGAGAGGCCCACGATCACGGACGACGCGCCTGGGATCGGTACGACGCGGTAGCCAGCATCCCAGACCGCACGCACGAGGCGATGACCCGGGTCCGACACGCAGGGCGTGCCGGCGTCGCTGACCAAGGCGATGCTCTTGCCGGCTGCCAGCAGCTCGACGATAGACTCCGACCGACCGCCCTCGACGTGGGCATCGAACCGCATCAGCTCTGCGTTGATGTCAAACTGTTTGAGCAGAAACCGAGTGCGGCGCGTGTCTTCGGACAAGACGACGTCGACGCCCGCGAGGACCTTGAGGGCCCGCACCGTGATGTCGTCCGAGTTCCCGATCGGGAGTCCCACAACATAGAGGACCCCGCCCGTCACATATGGGCGGGCGGGGTCTGCCTCGACGCTGTCAGAGATCACCCGAGCAAGTCGCTGTAGTCGATCTCGACGCCGAGCTGACGACGGAGCGCCAGGTACTGCTCGGAGATGACGTAGTGGACCATGTCCTTAAGCTTGTCGGAGCTCTTCAACTTGCTCAGGCCCGAGGCCTCTTGCTTGATAAGCACACCCACGTAAGCCGGGTCACCCGCCGCCACGAGGCCTGCGTGGCAAGCCGTGAGCTCGATGCCGCGGTGCCAAGCGCCCATGTTCGGGCCCCGACCACGAGCCCAGTGAGCCCGCATGACCGCCACGAGCTGCTGACGGAGGTCGGCGGTGAGGCTCTTCTCGAGCACCTCACGCACGGCCGTCGCTTGCTGGATAATCGCTTGTACCGCCGCGGGATCGACATCCGAACGCATCGGGATCTCATAGCCCGGGTCGACCAGGCTCGCCGCCGCGAGATAGAGGCTCTCGAGGGCCTCGCGGGGGTAGAGCGTCGCGATGATGTGCGAAGGCTGGAAGTAGGTCAGGCGCTTGGCGAGCTGGTAGGCCAGCTCTTTCGGATCGCGACCCGTGAGGAAGTCCGTACCCACGCGTAGGCGGGGGGGATTCGTCTGTAGGATCTCGAGACCCGACGACTCGTCCGCCCGGTAGACCTCGGGAACCTGCATCCCGAACATCTTGACGACGTTCCGGATCGTGCTGGCCACCATGAGGTTCTCCGTGAGATCGATGCGCGCCTTCTTCTTAAGCCCGTAATCCTTCTCGCTGCGGGTGTTGAGGTTCTTTCCGAGGCCCAGATAGACGAGCTCGAGGATGCGGCTGATCTCGGCCTCTTCCATGCGAGACTGCACCGCGTGGCTCCACAGCGTGTGGTCGACCATGCGCTGCGGCTCGGCCATGGTGTCCGGCTTGTAGCGCTCGTAGAAGGCGCGCTCGGACTCATCGGCCTGGCCGAGGGTGACGAGCAGCGCTGCCACACACCACGACGCGTCAGGGCGTCGGACTCGCTTAAAGAGCTCGATGAGGCGACGATAGCTGTCGAAGCGGTCCGGGCGCTGGGCGATGAGCCACCGGTGCTCGTGGATGGCCTTGTCCGCGCCGTCGGGGGTGGACTCGTAGAGGCTCGCGAGGATCTCGCGAATACGCATGTCATCGGGCCTCTTCTCGCGGGCCAACTCGAAGCTCGCGATGGCCTTGTCGACCTGCTTGAGGCGGCTGCGGTAGATCTCGCCGAGCCCGTAATAGAGCTGGAAGAGCACCTCGTCGCGCTTGGCGAGGGTCGGCGGCGCGTTGTGCAACCGCTGAATCATGCGGCGATAGTTCTGCTCCAACATCTTGGGTTCCTGCTCGCGGGTCAGGATCTTTTCGATGTCGGCGAAGAACGCGAGCTTCTCGAGGTCGTGGTCCAGAGCCACGTTGAAGTACTTGACCGCCTCGAGGGGGCTGTTGAGGTTCTCGCGCTGAATCACGGCCGCCATGTGGGCGAAGCTGGCCTTGCGCTTCTCGTCGTCCTCATAGCGGATGCAGCGATTCAGGTTCTCGATGGCCCCTTCGAAATCGCCCATATTAACGCTTAGATTCACAAGCTTGAGCGCGGGCTCCTTCGGGAAGACCTCGAGGCGCAGCGCAGAGCGGTAGCTCTCCGCCGCGTGGGCCGTGTCTTTGAGGTGCGTCTCATAGACGTCACCCATGTCCATGAGGAGGCGGAAGCTCTCGAGTTTATCGGACTTGAGAGCCAAGAGCTGCGTCATAAAGCCCGTCGCCGTGCTCCATTCACCATTAAGCTTGAGGACCTCAATGATCTGCTCGAGGGCCTGGGCGTTGGTCGGCTGCTCTTCCACGACTTGGGTCAGGTAGCGGCGGGCGGCGGTCGGGTTTCCGGACTTCAGGGCGCTCTCGCCGAGAAGAATCAGCACTTCGACCTGGTCGTCGCTGGAGAGGTCGTCCCGGAATCCGTCCAGCACCTGCTGCATGTACCGCTCGGCGTCCGTGAACTGGCCCTTCTTGTAGTAGATCCGTCCCAACCCGCGGAGGGTCTCGAGATCGACCACACCCAACGCCTCGCTCTGAGAGAGAGACTCGATGGCCTGGTCGTCCAGATAGAGCGCGGCCGCACAGAGGCCATGGTTTCTGAGGGTACGTGCAAGCTGTTCGCGGTCCCTTTCCGGATCGAGGCGATCGATGAGGGCCTCGAGGCGGGTCATCGCGGGAGCCCAAGCCTCGGTCCGCATGTAGTGCTCGGCGAGGGCCTCCAACGCGCGACGCGAGTCAGGGTTGGCCTTCTCGGCGAGCTCGAAGTGGGACAAGGCGTCTTCGGGCCGCGCAAGTTGAGTCACCAGCAGCTCGGCGATCTCGACGTGGACGTCCGCGCGCTGGATGGCCTGTGGTGTATGCGCGAGCTTGTGCTCGAGGATATCCACGGTCTCTTGCCAACGCTCTTCGGAGCGAAGGATCTTGAGCAAGGCCTCGATGGCGTGGGGGTCACCCGGCCGAACGACGAGGGCCTTCCGGTAGCAATCCGTCGCCCGATAGGTGTCGTCCATCTCGCGGACGAGCACGTCACCCTGACGGCAACGAAGGCGAGCGCGCTCAACAGATTCCATTTCAACTGCAAGGATGCGATCGACGTTCTCGATGAGCTGGTCCCACATCCCCTCGGTCTCGTAGAGATGGTCGAGGTTGCCGAGGGCGTCACGATGCGTGCGGTCTTCGTAGAGCACGCGCTCGTAGGTCGCGATGGCGTTCTGCGGATCGTCGATCTGATCCCGATAGACGGCCGCGGCACGCGCGAGCGCCTCGGCGCGGGCGTCGGGTCCTTGCGACGACTCGTAGCGCTGCTCCCAGACTCGCACCAGCTCGTCCCACTCGGCTTGCGCGGTGTGGATGCGCACGAGGGCATCGAAAGCGTCCTCGTCGCGGGGCGCCAGCATAAGCACGCGCTGCCAGCTCTCCGCGGCCGCCGCGGAGTCATGGCGATAGTCCTGTTGAATAAGGGCCGAGTTCTTTGCCAGACGCAGGCGATCTTCCGCGGTCGGAGCGCCGTCGTAGGCGCGCTCATACACGGCCAAGAGACTGTCGAAGTCCTCGCGCTCGACGTAGACCGCTTCGAGCCGCTCAAGCGCCTTCGCGTTGGCCGGATCGAGGCTGAGCACCTCTTCGTAGGCCGCGACCGCGTCATCCGTCCGACGCACGTAGCGCTCAAGCAGATCGGCGATCTGGAGGCGGTACTCAACCTCGCGCTGCGGCTCAAGGCCGATGCGGCGGTCGTACGCACCAATGAGATCATCCCACGCTTCACGCGCGATGTGCAGGCGCTCGAGGTTCGTGATGGCGTTGAGATCCATCTCGTCGGCCTCGTAGACGCTCTCCCACGCGACGACGGCGGCCTCAGTATCGGCACGTTCGACCTCGTGAACCTCGGCGATACGGCAGAGCAGGGTCTTACGCTCAACATAGTCGGGGGTGACCTCGGCGAGGACCGTCAGGTTTTCAACGAGGGCGTCCCAGTGTCCAAACTTTCCATTGAGGTCCACAAGTTCGCGGAGGGCCTTCTCGTGCTCGGGGTACGTGGCCCGCACCCGGTCGTAGTAGGCGATCGCGGTCTCTTCATCGCCGAGGCGGTAACGGACCGCGTCGGCTGACTTCACCATCACCTCAAGCGCGGCATCGTCCTCAAGGCGTGGCAGGATCGATTCGTAGGTCGACTGCAAGGTCGCCCACTCCTCGGTGAGCTCCGCCAATCGCTCGAACTCCATGAGAATTTGCGGTTCGTCGGGCGCGATCTCGAGGCCCATCTGGTGCACCACGAGGGCATCCGTCGGCGACTCCAAGTTCGTCTCGTAGACGGTCGCGAGGCGCTGGAGATTAAAGAGCTTATCGGACGCATCCGTGAGCACTTCGCTTCGCGCAAGCAGCACCTGAGCGACCTCAGCCCAGGCCCCTGCCCTCTCGTGAAGCACTTCGAGGCGACGGCTCGCTTCGGGTTCGGCCGGATCGAAGGCCAGGAGCTCGCGGTAGGCCGCCGCTGCGGCCTCTGGGTTCGCGAGGTTATCGGCGTAGAGACCGCCGATCTGGAGCCAGAAGGCCGTCTTGTCCTCGGCGTCATCCGAGAGATCGATACGCATCCGTTGCAAGTCCACAAGGTCCTGCCACTTCGCGCCGCTCTCATAGAGGCTCTCGAGGTTCGCGATAGCGTCTGTATCGCCCGGGGCAGCGGCCAGAACGGCGCGCCAAGCCTCCGTCGCCTTCGGCTGGTCGCCAAAGACGTCCGTGCGGACCTCGGCGAGCTCGCGCCAGATGGCCAGCTCTTCAGTGGGGTCGTAGGCATCCGAGACGAGCTTGGCTTCAAGGACGTCGGTACGCGCCATGTCGTTGCCAGCGTCGAGCTGCAGCGCGTGGAGGGAATCCAGCACCTCTCGGCTCGCGGGAGCCAACGTGCGGGCCCTCTCCCAGGCCGCGAGGGACTGGTAGGGGTCATCGAGGTTGTCGCGCCAGATGCGGCCAAGCTCGACCAAGACCTCGAGGCGGCGGGCGCCATCGGCCGCCCCGACCTGGATCTCACGCTCTAGGGCCTCGGCGAGGCCCTGGTAGTTGCCGCCGCCTAGCTGGAGGCGCTGGAGCTCGCGGATGGCCGTCACGTCGCCTGGGCGGCCGATGAGGACCTCCTCCCAGAGCTCGATCGCGCGGGCCTCGTCCTCGAGGGCGACCTCGGCGATCTGCGCCATGTCCGCGTAGTAGTTCACGCGGGTGTCGACGTCCTGCTCGAGGTCGGCGAGGCGCTGAAGGGTCTCAAAGAGCTCGGGCCACGCCTCAGAGGTCTGGTACAGAGCCTGCAGGGCCTTGAGCGCGTCGAGGTTACCGTCGCGAATCTCCAGAACCTGACGCCACGCCGCGATGCTGTCGGTCGGGCGGTCCAGACGATCGCGATAGAGGGCGCCGAGCCGGGCCCAGACGACCATCGCCTCGTCATCAAAGACATCGTCGGCCGTCGTGAACGAGACGAGCACCTCCTCAAGGTCCTCCCAACGTTCGCCGGCGACCACGATCTCGTCGAGGGCCCGCCAAGCAGGGGCGTTCTTAGGATCGGTGCCGACAACGAGACGCCAGACGCGCTCGGCCTCAGACAGGTCCGCCGCAGCGTCGCGGGCGTTGAGGGCCGCGCGGTGCCACAGGGTGACCTTGCGCTCGTCGTCCTCCGCGACCTCAGCCGCGTCGAGCAGATACTGCCCGAGAGCCGCGAACTCGCCGGTCTCATTGGCGAGACGATTGACCTCGCCGTAGATGCCTTCGTCCTCGGGGTCGAGCTGCAGGGCCTGGCCATACCAGTCGAGGGCCTCACCCTTGTTGTCTCGCTTGTCGAGGGCCAAGAGCGCGATGTCCCGCATGAGCTGGAGCCGATCGCCGGCCTCGTCGGTGAGCTGAAGTTTCAGCTGCAACAAGCTGTCAAGCTCGTCCCAGCGCTCCTGCTCGCGGTAGAGGGGCTCAAGACGCTCAGCGATGTCGAGCGAATGGACGCCTCCTTCAAAGAAGCGACGCAGCGCCGTGATGGCGACCTCCGCCGACCGGTCGAGATCGAGGATCTCTGTCCACGCGTCGTACGCGCGCTCGGTGTCGCCAATGCTCTCCTCGGCGATACCCGCGAACTTCTCAAGAAACGCGATCCGAACGGCCTGATTGCCCTGGAGCTCGGCCTGTTGCCTGATGGTCGTCGCGAGATCGTCCCAGCGGTCCTGCTTTTCGTAGAGCTCATGCAAGCGCGCCAGTGTCTCCGCGTGCTCGGAGTGATCTGCGCGGATGGTCTCGTAGGTCTCGGTGGCGCGTGCGAGGTCGCCCACGTTGTCGATGAGGATCGACCCAGACCGCAGCCGCTGCGCGAGGGCGAGGTACTCGTCGTCCGTACCCTCGGCGTGGCCGAGGTAAAGGTCCACGAGCTGTTCCCAGCGATTGTCTTCGGCCGCGAGGCGCTCGAGCTCGGCGATGGTCTTTTCCGACCGCGGAGCGACGTTGAAGCCGCGCGCGAGGCTGTCAAAGGCGCGGCCCACGTCGCGGAGCTTGTGCTCGGCGAGGCCGGCCACGTCGTGCATATTGGCCACGAAACGGTCGGGCTCGTCTTCAAAGCGCGCGACGAGCACCTGGAAGTGAGTCCAGAGGCCCTCGAAGCGGTCTTGAACCTCCAACACAGGACGGAGCACGTCGAAGGCGGGCTGGTAGGCGTCGGACTCGGCGACGAGGACCTCCAACGCGTTGATGGCGCCAGCGTGCTCGGGGTTTTTGTCGAGCAAGGTCGCGAGGCAGGCGATGGCTTGATGCACATCCGCCAGCTGGTCTTGGTTTTCAAAGAGGCGCGCGATGCGGAATTGCAAGGACTGCCACTCTTCGGCCGCGACGAGCTCCTGCAGACGGACCACGGTCTGCCTGAGGTTGAACCAGTCTTCCTGCAACGAATAGAGAAGATCGAGCTCGTCGAGGGCGCGACGATCGTTGGTATCCCAATCAAAGACGCCCTGCCAAGTCTGGATGGCGTCGTCGGGCGCTTCGAGTTTGCTGTACTGGACCTCGGCAATTTGGGCCGCGAGCGCCTTGCGGTCCGCGAGCTCGGGTGCACGATCGATCTTCAATCGCAGGACGCGGATGACATTGTCCCAGTCCGTCGTGCGTGTGTAGAGGGCCTCGAGCGCGTTGAGCGCCCGCGCGCTCTCGCTGTCGAAGTTGTGCAGCGTCTCGAAGATCTCGATAGCCTGGGGGGCGTCATCGAGGGCGTCCGACGCGATATCGCCGGCCTCGCCGTAGAGCGCGTTGCGGAGCGTCGTGTCGGCGCCGACCATCGGCGCCTTCTTGAGCAGCATCTCGACGAGACTCTCGTGATTGTCGGTGACCCGATAGAGCTCGATGAGGTCGTCGACGGCCGGCAGATCCGAGGGGTCCATCTCAAGGAGGGCCCGGAACTGACTCTCGGCTCCGCGGAGGTCGCCGGTCTTGTCACGCGCCAAGATCGCGATGGTACGGTGGGTCTCAATGCGGCGATCCAGCGCGGAGATGTCCTCGACGATGTTCTGCAAGAAGACGATGAGCTCGCCTTGGGCCTCAAGAGAGTCCGCCAAGCGGAGCAGCTCGCTGAGGGTCAGCTCGCTGCCTGGTTCGATGACCGCAGCAGCCTGGAACGCACCAAAGGCCTCGCTCGGCATGTCGAGGCGGCCCTCGAGGAGCTCGGCCATCCGGTAGTTCCAAGCGACCTTCTCAGCCGGGTTGAACTCGTTGGCCTCGCGTACGACATAGGTGTCGACGAGGCGGGCCCACCTCTCGTGGCGCGTGTAGTAGGGCTCAAGCACGGGCGCGACGAGGGGCGCGAGCTCGGCGTCCTCGAAGAGGCGCTCGAGGGCTTCGACCGCGGAGGCATCATCGGCGTCGAGATCGAAGACGCTGGCGTAGAGGCGCACGGCCTCTTCGGAGCGCTCGAGGTGGGTCTCTAGGACGGAGGCGAGACGCAGCCGCAACGCGATAACGCGCGGCGTGTCCGAGGCGACGATGCCGAGGGTCTGCTCGATGACGTGCGCGAGATCATCCCAGCGCTGGGTGATGGTGAAGAGCTCGTCGAGGCGCGTGACGACCCCGACATCCCCCGGTGCCAACAGCAGCGCGTCTTCGCAGGGGGCGATAGCGTCCTCGGGGCGCTCCAGCTCGTCGCGGAGGAGATCCGAGGACTTAAAGAGATAGTCGATCCGAGACGCGTTATCGGTGGCTAGCTCAATTCGCGTGCCGTAGACGGCCAAGAGGGCCTCATGATCGGCGAGCTCAGACAGGAGGACTTCAAGCGCTTGCAGGGCCTCGTCGTGAGAGGGCTCTTCCTCGAGGACGCGGTCGAAGAAGGCGCGCGATTCGGCCGGAGCCGCGAGGTTGTCGCGGTAGGCCTTCGCCACGGCCATCAGGATCGCGATCCGGGACTCGGGGGCTGAGGCCTCTTCCACGAAGGCGGGGTAGATCGCGACGAGGTCCAACCAACGATCGAGCGTGAAGGTCAGACCCTCGAAGGACGCACGCACAGCTGCGGTGTCCGGACGGAGCGAGAAGAGGCGACCAAAGGTCCGCCAGGTGAGGTCGTCATCCGCGAGGCGCGCGGTGTAGATCTCGGCGAGGCGCTCAAGGAGCGAGATCTGGGCGGCCGCGTCGTCTTCTTCGACGGCCGCAAGATATTGGACCTCCAACATCTGCGAGAGCTTGGCCCAAGCGTGGGCGTTCTCATAGACAGGGACGAGGTCGGTGGCGATCCGGAGGCGGTACTCGTCGTGGCCAAGGAGCTCCTCAAGGCGCGTGACCGTCGCCGTGTGATGTTGCTCAAAGCCGAGCGCGGCTTCGTAGCGCTCGATCACGCCCTCCAACGAGTCGCTCTCGCGGGTGGCGTAGGTCAGCATACCGAGCTGGCACTCGAGGTCGGCCATGGACTCGGCGGGCATCGCGAGACGCTCGAAGAGATCGCGCTTGCGGAGCAACGTCTCGTAAAGATCCGCGTAGCGCCCCTCCTCGGTCAAGATCTCGACGAGGCGCTCGTAGGCGGGCTGCTCGTCCTGGTACTCGTCAAGGATATCCCGCAGGACGGCCTCGGCCTCGTCGTTGGCACCGATCTGTTCGCGCCACACACGCGCGAGCTTCGACAGGGTCTCAAGCCGCTCTGGCGGGGTCTGCCTCATGCCCAAACGGCGCTGATAGCAGACGATGAGCTGGTCCATCTGGCCGGTGGCCTCCCAAGCGGCCTCGGAGGCATCCAGCGCCTTGGGGTTGTGGGGATCGTAGGCGAGGACGCGGTTAAAGAAGGTCAGCGAGATGTCGTCGGCGCCCAAGCGGTTGCTATAGACCTCACCAACCTCGAGCAGGACGGCCACTTTGGCCTCGTCGTCCGCGATGTGGTCGACGCCGTCTTGCAGCACCACCACGTAGGACTCCCAGTTCGCGGTCGCCTCCGCCAAGCCCTTGAGGCGCGGATGCAGCGTCACGTCCTCGGGGTTCTCCGAGACGGCCTGCACGAACGCGAAGAAGGCGGCCTCCTCATTTCGGAGGTGGCTCTGCTGCACATCTGCGCTGGCGAGCAGGACCTGTTTACGCTCGTGGGGGTCGTCAGTCGCGTCGAGCAAGATCTCGTAGACGTTCGGAAGGCTCGTCCAGGAACCTAGCTGCTGATAGATCGGCACGAGCATCCGCGCGGCCACGGGGTCGCCGGGGTTGATCTCCAGGATGGTCTCGAGGCTCTTGACCGCGCGCCGCGTGTCGTCGAGCTCGTCGCGATAGACGGCTGCGATCTGATAGAGGAGCTCAGTCCGCTCTTCTTCATCGTCAACGTGTTTCAGCTGGCCTTCGATTGTACGGACCCACTCACCAAGGTCGCCGTAGCTACGGAAAAACCACTCGAGCTCGTCCCAATCGCGCTCGGCCAGGAACTTCTTGCGAAGCTCGGTGTGCGATTTGCGGTGCTCGCGGTCGTGCGCCAAGATCCGCTTCCAGACCTCGGTCGATCGCTCGGCATCCTCAAGGCGCGACGCCACGATGGTGCCGAGCTTGTCGAGCACGGCCACGATCTGCGCCGTATCCGTCTCCAGCTGGACGCGACGCTCCAAGATATCCGCGAGCTCTTCCCAGCGGCGCTCGCGCTCGTAGAGCCCCTCGAGCTCAACCAGGGCCTTGTCGTGGTTGGGCTCGCCGTCGAGGACGCGGAGCCACAGCGCGACGGGCGTCTCGGGTTTCCGAAGCTTCTCGCTCGCCAACGCCGCGAGCTTCACAAGCTCAGCGTGCTTTTGAGCCGGATCGTCAATGAATTCCAGCTCACGCTCGCTGATGGCCACGTAGGCGTCGTAGTTGTGCTGCTGGCCGTAGATCACGCGGGACTCTGCGAGGGCCTCGCGGTTCGTCGGGTCCACATCGAGGATACGATCAAATGTGCGTACAGCCTCGTTTAGATTCGAGAATTTGTCGCGGTAGATCGAGGCGATCTGCTCTAGATGGGCGACCTGCTCGGACACGCTACCGGCGATGCTGACCTTTTCGTTAAGAATCTTAACGAGATCCTGCCAGCGATTCTGCGCGGTGTAGACCTCGACCAAAGCGTCGAGGGCCTGCGCGTTCTCGGGGTGGATCTCGAGGATGGCCTGCCACGCCTGGATCACGCGCGCCGGGGCGTTCATCTTGTCGCGATAGAGCTCGACGAGCTCGAGCTGGGTCAGGATGCGGCCGTCGAGATCGGACTCATCAAGGCGATCGTGACGATCCTTGAGGAGATCGACGAGGTTATTCCAGCGCTGAAGAGACGTGTAGAGCGCGTGCAGGCGCGAATCCGCCTCTTCGTCGGACGGATCTTCCTTGCGGACCGCCTGCCAGAAGCTGAGGGCCTTATCGGGCTGTCCTTGGCTCTCGGCGATATTCGCGAGCTTCCGCTGAACGGCCAGCGTCGAGGTATCGACGCCATACTGAGGGTCAGCGAGGACCTGCTCGAGCTTGCGCCAATTGTTTTGTGCTGCATAGAAGTCTACGTAGAAGTCGTAGACACGTCCGCGCGCCACGTCATCATCCGGCATGGTCTCGATCTTGCGGAAGGCCACCTCGGCCATCTGCTTCTCGTCCAGCACGTCGACGTAGAAGATCGCCGTCCGATAATAGAGCCACGACCGAAAATCGGCGTCATCGGCGGTCCGTGCGAGCTGCATCAGCTGACGCAGCACGGACTCGCTGGTGGGCTGCCCCTTGCCAAGACCCGCGAGGATGTCGAGTAAGGACTCGATCGCGTCTCGGTCGCCTGCTTTGGCGAACTCTTTGGCGGCCTGATCAAAGGCGCGCTGGTCGTTGGGGTTAGCCTCAAGATTTGCGAGGGTTTGAGACGACATCGAAACTGGCTCCTCGTCACGCGGGTCGGTACCAAACTGATTGGCACCTTTCTGATGGGGCACCGACACCCCGCCCACCGTTGAATCCAAATTTCCAACGACGGGTCGCGCTGGCAGCAAGGCTGGCAGTCGCGCACGATTGGATAACACATGGCCCGACCGTGCTCAATCGGCGCTGGGGTGGTTTGTGATTTGTAGCGGGGGTCAAGAGCCTATCAAGAGCGCCGCTTGCGTGGGCGCGCGCACCAGAACCGCATGTGATTAAATGACAATCACGAGAGCCCCAGCGCCCGACGGATCGCGTCATGAAAGCGAGGCCGGTAGCGCCGAATACGCGCCTGGGCCTCCTCGCCGAACATGACCCGGTTGGAGAGGAGCACGATGACGAGGCGCCGAGAGGGCTCTATCCAGACGCTCGTGCCCGTAAACCCCAGATGGCCGATGGCGTCTGGAGCCACCGTCGTCCCGGAGGAGGAGGCGCCCGGGCTCGGGGTGTCCCAGCCGAGCTGCCACGAGCCCGGGGTGCTTGTCGGCGACCGCCCAGCCCAGAAGCGCCGCACGACGGCGGGCGCGATACCCTGTGTTGCCCCGCCGAGCTCGGTGCCCTCGGAGACCTTGAGGAGGGCGACCGCCGTCTCACCGACGGAGCGGGCTGTGCCGAAGAGCCCAGCGTGCCCAGCTGCGCCACCCCACGCCCACGCCTGAGGATCATGAACCTCACCCACGAGGACGCGTTGTCGCTCTGGGCAAAGCCCGGACTCAACGAAGCGCGTGGTCCGCCTAGGGGGCCCCGGACGCGGATATCCCACAATGAGATCCCTCAGCGAGCGCCCCGCCTTCGTCTCGAAATATCGCTGCAATAGCATGTAACCGACGTCGCTATACACCGCAGGCGCACCGGGGGTGCTGTCGAGGGCCGCTTGGCGGATCAGGGCCTCGAGCGCGAAGCGGGTATTGGCCCCCCCTGGTCGAAAGCCGGCAGGCAGGGCTTTCACCCATGGGCGCCACGGGACGAGGCCGCCGCGGTGGCTTAGGAGGGCCTCGCCCGTGAGGTGAGCCGGCAGATCCGTGAAGACGGGTTTGTCGAGATCGAGGGTGCCGTTGGACACGGCGCGCATCGCGAGGAGGCCAATGGATAGGGGTTTTGTCAGGGATGCGAGATCCCAAAGGCGCCTGTCGGGGGCGATGTCGCCTAGGTCCAGGCCGGCCGTCGCTTGCCCAACCACACGACCGTCAGACCAGACGTAGGCGCTAGCCGCTGGGAAGGTCTGATCGGCGATGCCGTCAACCAAGAGCTCGACGAGATAGTCGCCGATCGGCCCGCCCCGCCAAACCGGGGGCGCGGTCTTCACCCGCGCCGTTGCCAGGCCAGCACCGCTCCCGCGCCTTCCACCTCGAGGCGCCCGATGAGCCCGGTCGCCGCGCCGAACGGCAGGAGGGTGTTCTCGGACCCGTGCCCAATCGGCATCGCCGACGCGACGGGGATTCCACGCGAAGCCGCCCAATCATTCACGAAATGTTGAAAAACTCGCTGAAGGTCGTCCAGCGAAGACTCAGGCAAGCGTCGATCCGCCACAAAGTCCGCGAATACGAAGCCCGCGATCCCATCGATCGCGCCGGACTTTACAAGCTGCGTCATGAGGCGATCGAGCTTGTAGGGCGGCTCGCCGGTGTCCTCGATGACGAGGATGGCCCCAGCGAGGTCAGGTATGAGGGGCGTCCCGATGAGGGAGGTCAGTACGCACAAGTTCACGACGATGGTGCGGCCCTCGGCGACGCCGGCGTGCAGGCCCCGGAGCTCATCGAAGGGTGCGATGATGCCGGCGCCAATCGCCGCCCGGAGGCGCGCGATCGAGAGGGGCTCAAGGCGCGTGAGCTGAGTGAGCGGGGGCCCCGACCAAGCGGGCCAACCCTGTTGGTCCCAAAAAGCGAGCAGCGCCGTGCCGTCAGAAAACGCGACGAGGGGCACCGGGCGGCCACGGAAGTCGATGGCGCGTCGCTGCGCCGTGATGATGTCGCCGGCGCCTGCGCCCAAGAGCCGCGTCGAGCCAAAGCCGCCGCGAATGATCCAGATCAGGTCGGGCGCCGCATCAATGGCCGCGACGAGGCGCTCGGCGCGCCACAAGTCCGGACCCGCCAGCCACGTGCGGTCCTCGGGCGGTGGCTCTTGCAGCTGTGGGTCGAGATCAAGCGACACGCCGAGGTCGAGCAGCGCCGCGACGCCCTCAGGCAGCTGGCCCCAAGCCGCCGGCCCGGCGGGCAAAGCTGCCTGCGCGCGTGGGGACGCTCCAAAAAACGGGTTCATGTCTTGTGTCTCCTTTAGCGACCGCCACCCGCGACCACGCGCAGGCGTGGCGGCTTGGACTCGCGTTTGCGCCCTTCTTCCCCCTCGATCTCCGGGGGCGTCAGATGACTGCGCCGTAACACGTCGCCAATCGCATGCAGGTCAACCTTAATTCCGTAGGATGAGAAGACCGTCCGGAGCGTATCGTGATGGCGCGACAGGGACTGCTTGACCGACTCGAAGCCGTGTTCAGCGGCCGCGCGGCGCTCCCAAAACGCGATTGGGTTCATCCCGAAGAAGCGCGCGTCCGTCTCGGTCGGCTCGATAAGGATCACATCGCCGCGGAAATGCTCGTCCAGCTTAAGCTTCTCGATACCTAGACGCAGGCGCGAGTGGAGCAAGGTCCGGAACGCCTGGTTTAAGATGACGCCGATGCCTAGATCCGCGATCGAGCTGCGGTCGTCACTGACGAGACGATGGCGATAATTCACAAATGGTCTGAATGGGTTATAGCAGACGACGAGCTGGGCGCCGTGCCGAACAGCGACGCTGATATTGGCGGTCTTACGCACCGCGGCGTCGACGTAGTCTTGCTCGCGACCCGCAGCACCGATTCGCGCTGGCTTGAAGAAGCCGGGGATGGCCGTCGAGGCTTGAACCGCCTCGCTGATCGTGACTGAGTGGTCCTCATCGTGCCCAAAGACGGCGCCCTGGGCGGTGTTGATGTTGGTGGCGCCGATGTAGAGGCTCTTGCCGCGCTTGAGCTTGAGCTGACGAAAGTCGTTGGGCAGACCGTTTCGCTCTAAGCCATTGCGGATGTAGGCCTCGATGCGGCGGTTGTCGAAGAGGCCCGAAGGCAGCCAGCCGTAGGTGCGGACGTCCCCCTCCGACAGGCCCTGCATGATGGGCTCGATGAGGGCCTCGGCGGTTTCCAGGCCCGGATCGAAGATGAAATCTCGAGAACGACTAAGGATCGTAGGCAAACGGCTTGGTAATGCCTTGAGGAGGCGGACGCTGGCCCGGGGGCCCATAAGCGCCATATCTTTAAAGAAAGCCGCCGGGCGTGACCACATCTCGGAATAGTTGGGATAGTAGAAATCCCAGCTACGAAAGCGCGGCATGCGCGTCGGGTCACCGACAAAGGCCTCGACCATCTCGTCGGCGTCGATACCCGCCGCGAGGGGCGCGGCCAAGAAGGCCCCCGCCGAGATGCCCGTATAGATGTCGAAGTCGTTGACGGTCATGTTGCCGAGATAGCGGTCCAGCGCCGCGAGGCCGCCAAGCTTGAACGCGCCCCCAGAGATAGCACCGCCAGCAAGCACGAGGGCCTTCTTGGCCCCTACCTGCGGTCGGGAGAGGTCGCTCTTTTGGACAATCGTAATACCCATCGTGTCTCCTCGTCGGGCCGGCAACGGGCGCAAAAGCCCCGAGTCAGCATAGGCGTTTACCGCTAGACCTGCAACGTTGTCGCCACTTTCGGCAGTACCGATCGGCCCAAACCCCGCCCGCGCCTTCCCTTCCGGCGGGGACCGCCGTTTTAGCATGTTGACCGGGTGTCGGGCGCACGCATCCACCCACGCAGGCTGGCGCCTACGCTGACA
>Ga0105050_10001040_pt1 | contig 42168 bp, 42 predicted proteins | sample FRY01_FD_78088 | JGI IMG/M metagenome (GOLD analysis project Ga0105050, IMG submission 78088) | Freshwater microbial communities from Lake Fryxell liftoff mats and glacier meltwater in Antarctica - FRY-01 | ecosystem: Environmental > Aquatic > Freshwater > Ice > Glacier meltwater ...
GATTACGTTAAAGGTGCAAATATTGCTGGCTTTGTAAAAGTTGCAGATTCAATGATTGATCAAGGATTAGTTTAATCCTTATATGATAAAATGAAAAGGCTGGTTCGGAAGAATTGGCCTTTTTTATTGGGCATAAATAATTGAAAATTATACTATTTTCTGCAAGAATATCTGTTAATTTTGCAACTTCATTTCCAAAATAAAAACAATGGAAGTTTTAGAAAAAAGACACTTAGAATACAATCGCGAAGGTTTTGAAGACCAAGAGCTATTAATAATTTATAAAACGCTTATTAAGCCTCGATTAATTGAGGAGAAAATGTTGATTCTTTTGCGACAAGGGAAAATAACGAAATGGTTTTCAGGATGGGGGCAGGAAGGAATTTCTGTTGGTTGCGCTTATGCGATGGATCAAGATGAATATATTCTTCCGATGCATAGGAATTTAGGAGTGTTTACTTCTAGGAATATTCCATTGGAAAGATTGTTCGCTCAGTTCCAAGGGAAAATGTCTGGATTCACTAAAGGTCGAGATCGTTCTTTCCATTTTGGAACACAAGAATATAAAATTGTGGGGATGATTTCCCATTTAGGTCCTCAACTTGGTATTGCAGATGGAATTGCATTAGCAAATAAGCTTAAAAAGAACAAGAAATCGACCATCGTATTTACCGGAGATGGTGGAGCCTCAGAAGGTGATTTTCATGAATCATTAAATGTAGCTGCAGTATGGGATTTGCCTGTTATTTTTGCAATTGAGAACAACTGTTGGGGCTTGTCAACGCCTTCCGTAGAGCAATTTAAATGCAAGCAATTCATAGACAAAGGCATTGGATATGGCATGAAAGCAATACAAGTTGATGGAAATAATATTTTAGAAGTAATTCGTACTGTTCGAGAAATTAATAAAGAAATTCGCGTCGACCCAAAACCGTATATATTAGAGTTAATGACTTTTAGAATGCGTGGACATGAAGAAGCGTCAGGAACTAAATATTATCCGGAAGGGTTGCAAGATGAATGGTCAAAACAAGATCCTGTGACCAATTATCAATTATACTTAAAGGAATTAGGTATTCTTACAGATGAAATGGATGAAGAAATTCGTAAATCACTGAAAGAAGAAATTCAAACTGATTTTGATACCGCACACGCCGAACCTGCGATTGTGGCTTCAATGGAAATTGAATTAAATGACGTTTACGCACCTTTCCAACAAAAAGTAATTCACAGCAAAAGCGCCAAAAGTGAAAAACGCTTTATTGATGCTATTCAAGATGGACTAAGAGAATCAATGGAGAAATATCCTGAATTGGTAATCATGGGACAAGACATCGCTGAATATGGTGGAGCTTTTAAAGTAACTGAAGGATTTGTAGATCAATTTGGTAAAGAACGTGTTCGAAATACACCTATTTGTGAATCAGCGATTGTAGGTGCTGGTCTAGGACTTTCCATTGCTGGAATGAAAGCGATTGTAGAAATGCAATTCGCGGATTTTGTGACATGTGGTTTTAATCAAATTGTGAATAATTTAGCAAAAATGCATTGGAGATGGTCCCAAAATGCAGATGTGGTTATTCGAATGCCAACTGGTGCGGGTGCAGCAGCTGGACCGTTTCATTCACAAAGTAATGAAGCCTGGTTCGTACATACGCCTGGATTGAAAGTAGTTTATCCTTCTAGTGTTTATGATGCAAAAGGTTTAATGAATGCTGCTATTGAAGATCCAAATCCAGTAATGATTTTTGAACATAAATATTTGTATAGAAGTCTTAAAGAGGAAATTCCTAATGAATATTATACCGTTGAAATTGGAAAAGCAAGAACCGTTAAAGAAGGTGCTGATTTAACGATTATAACTTATGGACTAGGTGTCCATTGGGCGGTTGAAGCGATTGATGCTATGCCTGGTGTTTCAGCTGAAATTCTTGATTTAAGAACTTTACTTCCCTTAGATAACGAAGCTATTTATGCTGCTGTTAGAAAAACAGGAAAAGTGATTGTACTTCATGAAGATTGTATGACAGGAGGAATAGGAGGTGAGTTGGTTGCCCTTATTACAGAGAATTGTTTCAATAATCTAGATGCCCCAGTAAAACGAGTTGCATCAATCGATACACCAGTTCCATTTACAATCCCTTTAGAAAATCAATTCTTACCAAAAGATAGATTGAAAGTTGCATTGGAAGAATTATTAAACTATTAAAAATTCAGAGTCATAAAAAAAGTCCGATTCATGTGAATCGGACTTTTTTTGTGTTACATCGTATGATTAATCCTTGATTACTTTGTATCCAGGATATTTTTTAGCATCGAAAACGAAGACGGAATCTTCAACTGTTGGATTAGCCGTGAATTTTGTAACTGAGTAAGTCATTGTTGTTCCATCTTTCGATTTTAAAACGGCTTTCTTTAATTCATTTGTTGCCTTTGAAACGTAAAGTACAATTGTATGGTAATCTACTTTTGCAGGATTCTTTGGGTAAAGATTAATAACATGAACAGTTTCTCCGTTTAACTCAATTTCCTTTTCATATTTATTCTTGAAGCCACTCTCCCATATTGTCATCAATTTTTTCGGGTTGATTGACTCGTCATCGCTTTCAGAAGCATCTGTTTCATAAACGGATTTTTCTTCTTTTACAACTGTCCACGTTTTTACACCATTCGAAATAATTGTATTTTCACCATAACTGGCAGTAAACTTGTCTCCTTTTACCCAACCTTTACCTGTTTCTGTTTCATTCGTTCCGTTGGAAGTGTTTTTGATATTCGCAGAAAACTCAATATAAAAGGTTTTATACGCTTTCATCTTAGTTGAAAGTTTGTCTAAGATTGCTTGAGATTTAGCATCTTGTCCGTAAACCGTAAGACTACAAAGGGTAAGTAATGTAAATAGATATTTCATTTTTTCATTGTTTTCGGTGCAAATATCAGAAATTGTGCCAAATAAAAATCATAAAAACTTTTTCATTTTATTTCTTTTAAAATTGTTTGTAGAGTTTCAGTCTCAATATCATGCTCACCGACAAATGACCTTGTGATAAAACCAATGGAATAGTAAATATCGATCACATTCTTTTGTTCACCTATATTAAAATAAGGATCATTTTTGCCTAAAACAAAATAATTTCTTATTGAATTGGACTTGTTCATTTCTTGATTAATCTTTAAATCAGGCGGAAAAATACTTGCCCATATGATTAAATGATCGAATGGAATTGTACTATTTTCATACCATCTTGCTGCTGTGGCCCCACCTTGAGAAAAACCAAGCAATATTCGTTTCTCAAAGTTGTAATTCAGTTGTAAGTATTCATCCAGCTCATTTAACCAATTTAAATTGTCTGATATATCTATTTCTCGTGCTTCTTTTGTCATCCATGAAGCACCAACTCTGCCTGAGCTCCCTTTTATGTAAAAACGATGCATGCCTTCTGGAGCCACAATGAAATAGTCTTCACCTAGATTTTTAAATTTTCGTATAAAGTATTCGGACAACTGGCCATAGCCGTGTAAAACAAAAAGTAGATTATTTGCCTTTCTAGGATCCCCCAGTGTTTTATATCGAAACGTTTTAGTTGAAGTGAATTCGTGAAGCATTCAATTTGATTTAATTCTAGAATAATTACAAGTAAAATTATACATTTGTTTGTGCGAAAAACCATTCAGTATATTTTACTCTTTATTTTTATCTGGCAGATAGTTGGTTTTGTTTCTTATTTTGAAATTTCGCACTACAAATTAAAGAAAGAAATTAAGCTTTTACTCAAACAAGGTGTGCCGGATGATGAATTGGTTTTCTTTGAGTTTACTGATGCTGAAATGAGTGATTTGATTTGGTTAAAGAAAAACGAGTTTGATTTGAATGGCAATTTATTCGATGTTGTCAGAAAATCGAAAACTCAAGATGGGATAAACCACTTAGAATGTATATCAGATAAACAAGAAACAATTCTATTTGCCCGTTTAAACCAAACTATTTCTCAGAATTTAGGAGATGAAAATAGACAAACTCCTATTTCGAATTGGATGAAGTTATTAAAAGTTCCCTCTCATCTGTCACAAGAAAAGAGTTCGATTTTATTTACCTTCTCTAAGCAAGAATTGTTGAATGAAATTCCTTATCTAAATCTATATTCCCTTGAATCAAGCGGAATAGTGAGTCCACCACCACAATTTTCTTGAAGTAACTTTTCAATAGAGTTTATTGAGCTCTATACAGTAAGTATTAATTCAAGAATTTTTTTATGAAAAAAATAGGTATATTATTATGTGCCCTTATAATGGCATGGAGTTGTAATGCTCAAACAATTACAATAATCGATTATAACACGTTACAACCGATAAGTGACGTCAGCGTATTCCTGATAAAAGGTGAGTCTTCTATAGGTAAAACGAATAATAAAGGGCAAGTCACGGTAAAAAGTGGATCTGCTGACGATCAATTTACTTTTATGCATCCACTCTATACAACAACAACTTTAAATTGGGATGGATTGAAAAGCAATGAATATATTCTTAAAATGGTTGAGAATATATATTCAATTGATGAAGTTGTTATTTCTGCTAGCAAATTTGAAGAGAAACGCAAAGATGTCGCTCAAAAAATACAAGTATTGCGGGCCTCAGAAATTCAGAACATGAACCAAACATCAATGGCTGATGTAATTGCCAATTCTGGTAATATTATGGTGCAAAAAAGCCAACAAGGTGGAGGTAGCCCAATAATTAGAGGTTTTGAAACAAACAAAATTTTAATTGTTGTGGATGGAATCAGAATGAACAACGCAATATATAGAGGTGGACATTTACAAAATGTTATTACCTTGGATAATGCAATTATGGAGCGAACCGAAATCGTTTATGGTCCTGGTTCTGTTGTTTATGGATCAGACGCATTAGGCGGTGTAATGTCATTTACAACGAAAAACCCACTCCTTTCTTCAGATGATAAAATGCGAGTGAATGCAGGTGCTTATACGCGCTATATGTCTGCTTCTTCCGGTTATGCTGCTCACGCAGATGTTTCTGTTGGAGGCAAACGCATTGGCTCATTGACATCATTTACGCTTTCAAATTTTGGAGATTTAAAACAAGGTACTAATCGTAATCCAGAGGTTGGTAATTTTGGAGCGCGACCATGGTATGTAGAAAGAATAGATGGAAAAGATTCCTTACTGGTTAATTCTGACACGAATTTACAAGTTGGATCAGGATACTCGCAAATTGATATTTTACAAAAGTTTTTATTTCAACAAAATGAAAATGTTAAACATATTATCAATTTGCAATATTCAACTTCTTCAAATATTGATCGCTACGATCGATTAACACAAACAGCAGGTGGAACGGCTAAATTTGCAGAATGGTATTATGGTCCTCAAAAAAGACTACTTGGATCGTACTCGATAATGTTGTCTAAAAAGACCAAAATGTATGACAATGCGAGATTCATACTAGGTTATCAGCAAATTGAAGAGAGCAGAATAGATCGAAGACTGAACAAGGTAGAACAAAAACATAGAATTGAAAATTTAGACATTTTTACTGCCAATTTAGACATGGCAAAAAAAGTGGGTAAGCATGAAATTCGTTATGGTTTAGAAGGTTGGTATAATAAAGTGAATTCGACAGCTTTCCAGAAAGACATCGTTACAGGTATTCAATCCCCTTTAGATACTCGTTATGCATCAGGTGGTGCATCTATGAATTCAATCGCTGTTTACGCAACGCATACTTGGGAGATTACAGATAAATTAATATTGAATGATGGTTTACGTTTTTCAAATGTGGGTTTAAATGCCAAATTTACTGACACAACGTTTTTTAATTTTCCTTTTAAAGATGCAAAACAAAATAACAATGCATTAACGGGTAATTTAGGTCTTGTGTACATGCCAACTGATGACACACGCGTCACTGCTCTAGTTTCAACTGGATTTAGAGCACCAAACGTAGATGACTTAAGTAAAGTTTTTGAATCGACTCCGGGAAATATAACTGTTCCAAATTCTACTTTAAAACCAGAGTATACATATAATGGTGAAGTGGGTGTTTCAAATAGATTTAATGGTTGGCTAACAATTGGTGCAACTGGTTACTACACATTGTACAGAAATGCGTTAACAACTCAGAATTTCACCTTCAACGGTCAAGATTCTATTTTGTATGATGGAACGATGAGCAAAGTGCGTGCAACTACCAATGCGAATAAAGCATATATGTATGGATTGGAATTAAATGCAAATGGACGTTTAAATGATCATTTAGCGATTTATGCGACGTATAATTATACGAAAGCAAATATCGTCACTGATTCAACAGCAATTCCATTAGACCATATTCCTCCAATTTTTGGAAAATTTGGAATTCAAATTAATGAGAATAAATTCCGTGCTGATTTATTTGTGAACTACAGTGCTTGGAAAAGAATTAAGGATTACAATCCTTTTGGAGAAGATAATCAAGCATATGCATTGCCAGCTGGGATGCCTTCATGGTACACGATTAACGCCCGTATTTCTTACCAATTCAATAAATACATTGGAATGCAAGTAGCTTGCGAAAATATTTTAGACCAAAATTATCGTGTTTTTGCTTCTAATATCTCCGCACCAGGTAGGAATTTTATCTTAACATTGAGGGGTTCTTTCTAACGAAATTTTAAAATTCAAAAGGAAGGCAACATTTTTTAATGTTGCCTTTTTTATTTACTTTTTCTTAGTTACGTATTTACCCATTTGATCTGAATAAAAGAATCGATGAACCAATTCATTCGATTCAATTAGTTTAGGTTCAAAGGTATATAAATCAACTTTTTCTTTCGGTTGATCAATTGTAGCTTTCATCACCACTATGTCATTTTGAAGACCAACAGCACCTTCTTGGATTTTAAATGTAAACGCCTCAGAAGTCTTACTTCCTAATCCATCAAAGTTTTTCCATTGGAAAATGCGTCTAGGCGTATGATTACTAACAGTGTAAAAATCCTTGTAACTCGCATTTCTTACTCTGAAATCGATCAAAATATCTTTATAAGCGCCACTCGAAACATGTTCAAAGGATACTTTCAATTCAGCTTGTGGCGTTGAAGGAATAGCTATTTGTGGAGATATTTTATCTAAACCACCGTCATAATAAAATAGGTAATTGTAATTCCCCATAAAACCAAATTCAGCCCTTTTTGCTGAGTTTTCGCTCTTGGCAGCTTCATCTAAAGCAAATTGTAATCTATTCACGGTAATTATCGCATCCATTTTATCATCACCATCTAGATGTTCTTTGTAGATTTTAAAAGAATAATCTTCAGTTCCCGAAATTTCTAAATTAGATTCAATGTGTCGTTCAATAATTTCTTCTAATGAACCTGTTTCAGCCACAACCTCTTGATCATCATTGGTCTGCTCTTTTTCATTAGAGATATTATCACAAGAACAGAATAAAAATGAAAGTGCGATAAAAGAAGATACGATTTTTTTCATAAAGCAAAGATAGAAGATATTCGAATTGAATTGATCATCAATAAAACTGTAAATTTGAAGAATGGAAACTAGTATAAATAATTCTTGGAGAAATTTTATGGAGTTAGAATCCAAAAAGGATTACTTTATAAAATTGATGGACTTTCTTGATGAAGAATACAACTGTCAAAAAGGAGCTATTTTTCCAGCTAAAAGTGAATTATTTAAGGCGTTTAACTTATGTCCCCTTGAAGAAATTGTTGTTGTAATAATTGGTCAAGATCCTTATCCGACTTTAGGATTTGCTAATGGACTTTGCTTTTCAGTGAATGAAAATATTCAGTCGTTACCAAAAAGTCTAAAGAATATTTTTATCGAAATCGAAAGTGATATAGGTATTGTTACGCCGAAGAGTGGAAATTTAGAAAGATGGGCGAAACAAGGTGTACTATTATTGAATAATGTTTTAAGTGTCGTTGAAGGAAAACCTGATAGTCATTCAAAAATTGGCTGGGAGCAATTTACAAAAGCCGCTGTCGATTATATAGGCAAAGAACGAGAAGGAGTTGTTTATTTTTTATGGGGAAATAAGGCGCAAGAAAAAGCCTTGTCAATTGATGGAAATAGAAATTTGATTTTAAAATCTGTTCACCCATCGCCTTTATCTGCATATAGAGGTTTTTTTGGTTGTAAGCATTTTTCAAAAGCAAATATGTACCTTAAAATTAATGGAAAAAACACGATCAATTGGTGAAATTGATTTTTGCACTTTGAAAACAAAAGAATACTTATCTTTGCCTCGCATGCAATTTAAAAATGATCTTATATTACGCGCTGCCAAAGGAGAGGATATCGAACGTTATCCTGTTTGGTTAATGCGTCAAGCTGGAAGAATCCTTCCTGAATACCGTGCTATTCGTGCAAATCTGTCTGGATTTAAAGAATTAGTTGAAACACCTGAAAGAGCAGCTGAAGTTACTATTCAACCAGTTGACATACTGGGAGTTGATGCTGCCATTATTTTTTCAGATATTTTAGTGGTGCCAGAAGCGATGGGCTTAGAATATCAAATGTTGGAAGCAAAAGGTCCTTGGTTCGAAAAAACGATTCGTTCTTTAGACGATATGAAAAACATTGATGTAACCATTGATGTAGAAGATCGTTTAGGCTATGTTTTGGAAGCGATTCGATTAACAAATAAAGAATTAAATGGTCGAGTGCCGTTGATAGGTTTTGCTGGTGCGCCTTGGACTATCTTCTGCTATATGGTGGAAGGGAAAGGTTCAAAAACATTTTCTGAATCGCGCAAGATTTTATATACGAATCCGACTTTGGCACATGAGTTGCTAAGCCGGATTACAGATGTAACAATTCAGTATTTAAAAGCTCAAGTGAAAGCTGGAGCACATATGTTACAAATTTTTGACTCATGGGCAGGAATTCTAGGAACAGAGCAATACGCTGAATTTGGGTTGAAATATTTAGAAAAAATTACCAGTGAACTAAACGAAGTTCCATTGACATTGTTTTCGAAAGGTGCAATTACCTCGGTGCCAGCAATAGCACAGTTGAGTTGCAATACAATAGGGTTGGATTGGAACATGGATGTTTCTGAAACGCGTAAAATAATTGGCGAATCAAAGACCATTCAAGGGAATTTAGACCCGTGTGTACTGTACGCTGCACACAATGAAGTTGAAAAACAAACAATTCGTTTGATGGATTCTTTCACAAGTAAGCGACATATTGTAAATTTGGGGCACGGTGTGTATCCGGATGTTGACCCAGAAAAGGTTAAAACGTTCATTAAAACTGTAAAAGACTATGAATTACGTTTTTAAAAATTGGAAAACAATTTGCTCAATCTCTTTAATGAGCTTGACAACTGTTATGATCTCTGCCCAACAAGGAGAGAATTTAGTACCAAATGGTGGATTTGAAGCTACTGATGGTAAAATCAAAAAATTAGGCTCGATCGAAAGCGCTAATGGATGGACTTCTCCAACAGGGGTGAGAGCAGATGTCTTTACTCCTTCTAAAGTAGTCGACATTAACACACCTGAAAATCTTTATGGTAAAGAAACTCCGAAAGAAGGATCTAACTACGCAGGGATTGTGGCTTACTCTTTTGGTGATAAAATCCCACGTTCTTATATTACAGCGAAATTTGATGCCCCTTTGAAAAAAGGAATGAAGTATTGCGTACAATTTCATGTCTCACTTGCAGAGGCATCGAAGTACTCGGTTAACAATATTGGAGCAAACCTTTCCAAAAAACCATTTGCAACGGATACAAAATCTTCCATTATAGATCAATCGCACATTTTGCATCACAATAATCAAATCTTTAATGCAACTTACAACTGGGAAAAAGTGTGTGGGGTATATGAAGCTGAAGGAGGAGAAAAGTTCATTACAATCGGTAATTTTTCGAAAAATGATGTAATGAAAATAGAAACAAATAAAAAAATCAAAGACGTTAAAGTAGCACAAGTTATTTCTGCCTACTATTATATCGATGATGTTACTGTTACATTGATTAATTCTAATGAAGAGTGTGACTGCATGTTGACTGAAAATGAAAATTTGTATTCTACGACAATTTATCAAAAGGCAATTATTGTAAATGATAAAATGACTCCACAGCAAAAAGTTGAAGCTCAAAAAGCATTTTTCGCATTCGGTAAAAACAAATTGAATCCAAGTGGAGAAGAATCACTAGATCAAATTATTGAGATCATGAAAGCTAATCCTACAATGGTATTAGAGGTTTCAGGTCATAGTGATATGCAAGAAGATGAAGTAGGTGCCGAAAAACCACAGTACGCAAAAATGGCTGAAAAACGTATATATGCAGCTGTTTCTTATTTGACTTCAAAAGGAATCTCTGAAAGCCGTATTAAAACCGTTAACAAAGAAAACTCAGAGCCTAGTCCTGAAATTATGGATACAGATGATGATGATTTGAAAATGGCAAAAAATAGAAGATTGACATATAAAATAATGTAAATCTTTAATAGCAACTAATAAAAAAAGCCGATGAAAATCGGCTTTTTTTTATGTCTAAAAGATTTTATAGATACTGTTGTAAAGCTTTGTAAACTTGGTTTGTAGGTAATCCAACGACATTGTTGTAAGAACCTTCAATTCGCTCTATAAATGCATGACCTATCCATTCCTGAATTCCATATGAACCAGCTTTGTCAAATGGTTTAAAGTGTCGAATGTAACGTTTTATTTCTTCCTCAGAAATTTGACCGAAAAGTACAATAGTTTCACAAGAAAATAATGTCTCCTCCGTCTTTGTTTGAATAGCGATTCCTGTGATGACGCTGTGTGATTTGCCCGCAAGTTCCTTGATTGTTTCCTTGGCTTCCTGCATGTCTTTGGGTTTTCCGAGAACTTTGCCATCCAGAATTACCACCGTGTCAGCACAAATTAAAACTTCATTCTCATTAAGTGTGGATCGCAAGGCATCAGCTTTCTTCTTTGCTACGAATACAGCTACATCTTTGGCTGCCATTTGAAAAGGGTAGGACTCATCAGTTTCTTTTGTACGAATAGTAAATTCAAAGCCTAAGGCTCCAATTAGTTCAGATCTTCTGGGAGATTTAGATCCTAAGATTAGTTTTTTCATTAAATATGCGCCATTTGAAAAAGGGATAGAATCCCTAATAACATTGAAATTTTGATCAATCGATCATAGAATTTAAAGTTTCCTTTGGCGGTAATAATTAGTATTAGAATAAAAAGGTTAATTACTCCGGCAATAAGAAACGTCCAATTGTTAAAAATAAATGAAGAAGATAAATACGCTTGACTTAGAAATAGAAACATCAAAAAAATAGGTAATAATGCCAAAAGTAAAAAAGTGATTACCATAGTTTTTTTAATTCCAATGACCATAGGTAAGGATTTGACATAGATCAATTTATCCCCTTCAATGTCTTGAATATCTTTTAGTATCTCTCTTGCTAAATTTTGCACGAAAGCGAAAAAAGTAATGAATTGAATCAGTGCGAAATCATAATCCATTATCCACCCAAAAGCAGAAGGATCGGCTAATTGATTGCTATCATTTGGAGAATAGATCATAAACAATAAAGCAAGGATAGGGACAAGAGCTGTCAGAAAAGCGATCATAATGTTTCCAACTAATGGCTTTCGTTTAAAATACATGCTGTAGAACCAAAGTAAATTAATAGAAATTAAATGGATGAAGACAAAACTAAGCGTATTATACTTGATTGAAAGATATATTCCTATAAGAAATGCAACTCCATTAAAGCTCCAGTGGGAAACGATGGCCCACCGCCTCTTGATATGTTTTGTTATGATTAGTTTCTCTGGTTTATTTATTCTATCTGCCTTCACATCAAAGTAATCATTGATAATGTTACCTGCTGCAGCAATTAAAACTGTAGAAAAAACAAGTAGAACAAAATCCATCCAAGAAATCGAATAGCCTATAAATAGGGAAGTACGTTTAACATAATAGACTGTTCCATACATCGTTAAAATAACGATGAATAGGTTGATTGGACGAATTAATCTTAGAAAATGCACTATTTAATTATCTTATATTCAGTTCTACGGTTTGATTGATGAGCCGCTTCTTTCTCACTTTCAGTCGCTAATTTAGTGATTTCCTCATCAGAAATTACTGGTTTCGTTTCGCCGTATCCTTTGAAAGTTAAACGTTTTGCCTCAACTCCTTTTGCAATAGCATAATCAAACACCGATTTCGCACGATCGTTAGATAATTTCAAATTCTCTTTATCATCACCTCGTGTATCAGTGTGGCCTCCTAATTCAATTTTTAAAGTTGGATTTTTCTGAAGGAAATCTACTAATTTATCTAATTCTATGTTTGATTCAGGACGAAGTGATGCTTTTCCTAAATCGAAGAACACATTTGCAAGCAACACCGTTTGTTCCATTGAAATTGGCATCATTGGCACGTCCAAATGAATAGCATCTTGATTTTCAGATAATGTCATATTGAAATTCTTGGAGAAGAATGCATATCCAGGATAAGTAACATTCAAAGCGTATTCTCGGTCAACTGGAAGAGTAACTAAAAATTCACCAGTAACTTTATCTGCTTCAGAAATTACGACCTCTTTTCCTGTTTTTATATCGATTAACTGAAATTTACCAGCTAAAGGAAGGCGTGTTTGTACATCAAATACAATTCCTTCGAAGTAAACCGTTTTCGTTGGCCGCATTTCAACTGGCATATTGAAATAATAGATATCCAATCCACCAAATCCGCCTTTTCGATCAGAAGCAAAGAAAGCGATTTCTCCATCTGGCGAAACCATTAATGAATTTTCATCAAACATTGTGTTAATAGGATAGCCAAGATTAACTGGCTTACTCCAATTTCCATTATCATCTATACGAGACATAAATAAATCTGAACCGCCCATTCCAACATGGCCTCTTGATGCGAAGTACAATGTTTTACCATCAGGGTGAATCAAAACGGATTCTTCTTGATAAGGTGTATTAATAACATCTGGCAAACGTTCTGGTGTATTCCAACTCCCATTAGCTTGTAAACGAGTCACATATATATCAGAATTCTCTGTTTGATTTCTTCCTCGAATTCCACGAACAAAATAGAGTGTTTTACCATCTGCGGATAAGGATGGTTGAGTTTCCCAGTGAAATGAATTTACATTTCCAGGAATATTAGTTGGGTCGGTCCATCTTGAGCCAATTTTCTTCGTGTAAAATAAATCACATGATCCTTTACCCGTTCTATTTTCTCCATAATTTTCACCAGAGGCATCTGGACAAGCAACAAAAACCAATGAACGACCATCTGGACCAATCGTCGGCGCACCTTCATTATTTATTGTATTAATATTGGGCGGCATTGCGATTGCTGTCCCCCACATCTCACGCTCATTCAAATCTGACACAAAGAAATCTTCTTGTTCTTTTATCGGACCTTCTACACGCTCGTCTTTAATTCTTCTGGTAAATAATATCGTTTTCCCATCAACCGTAATTGTTGGGAAATATTCGTGATCTGCCGTATTGATTCCTGGACCGATGTTTACAGGGTTGAAATTGGTTGGACTAGCTAATGAGTGAATCGCAAAATCGTTGTTTGCTTGCATTTCGTATGCTTTATTAACCAATTGTTGATTTGCATTTCTGTTCCGTACAAAAAGATCAATGTTTTTATTGCTATTTGCATAGTCCCCCGTGATATGCTGCAAGTTTGCTAAAAAATATAAGGTAGAGCCAGATGGACTGTGATTTGGATTGATACTTAAAGCAGCTTCATAATGCTTAATAGCTTCAGCATTTCTACCTAGGTATTCACAAAACTCTCCAGCTACCATGTGAGCTTCCCAAAAATTTTGATCTTTTTCAAGTGCCTGATTCATCAATACAATTCCACCTTTATAGTTTGGCAAGTTGGTTTGTTTATCAATTGATTGAGATGGAGCTTGGTGTCCTTGTTCAAAAAGTTTGATTGCTTTTTTGTTTGTAGTCGAATATTTGGTTTGACCGATTGAACATGCACAAAAAGTTAAAATACTGATAATAAAGAGTCCGAACTTCATATGGTTATGGTATTTGCATGAATTTATGTGTTTGCAAAGAAATGCGCCAATTGGGATTTTCTTTTACAAAATCGATGACGTTTGACAAAAACCGTTCCTGTTTTGACCATTCAGGTTGAACGTAGAGTTTGCAAGTTGAAGATACTTTCTTTGCATGTGACATAGCCCATTCGAAATCAGAAGAATGAGCAATAACAACTTTTAACTCTGAGGCTTTAAAGTATGCTTCTTCACAAGGTGCTTTAAATTTCTTTGGAGAAAAAGTATACCAATCAATCGTTCCGTTAAGAGGATAGCAACCAGATGTCTCAATAGCGATTTCAATTCCAACTTCTTTTAAGGCTGAAGTTAATGAGGTTAAATCATACATTGCAGGTTCACCACCTGTTATAACTACAAAACCACAGTTAGAGTGAACGGAAAGATTTACCAAAGTTTCAATGGAAACTATTGGATGGGCATTTTTGTCCCAACTTTCTTTTACATCACACCAAACACAGCCTACATCACAGCCAGCTAATCGTATAAAAAAGGCTGGTCTCCCAGAATGAAATCCTTCGCCTTGAATTGTGTAGAAATATTCCATTACTGGCAATTCATGGGAGGAGTCGAAATCCTTAACTTGCATAGTGCAAAAATAAAAGAAAATTGATGGTTACAACCCGAGTTTGGGTCTAAATTTCACTAAGATTGCTAAAAAAAAGGATTGACTAATTCAAAGTAGCCTTTCGCCAATTAGATTTTAATCGGGCATATTCATTCTGAAAAGCCTTGATATGATCTTTTGCTTCGGTTTCATTGCCTGTAATTATTTCGCGATATGTTTTTTGGATTAATTCCAAAGCGGGTGATTCTAATAATATTTCAGAGCTAGAAGTATCAAAATTATAGCTATTGAACACCTGAATAATTTTGTTTTTATCCTCTTGTTCTTTTTCTGATAAGATTTCTTTTGTTTGTAATTTTACTAAAAAGGGTAGGAGTTTTGAACTGACATCAATAAAATGCTTCACAATAATCACAGCATCATTGATCTCTCTGATTTTATGGGATTTTATTATGACTTTTTTAACTCGCATAAACTATTGACGATAGTTTTTGTGAAAAGGTTGGAGACATCCTTTAAAATTGTTTTCAACAATCGTTGAAATCTCTATTTTTTAATATTGAAGTCATTCTTTATATTTGCGCTCTAACAAAACAAAAAATATGAAACTTATTTTAGTATTTATAGGTGTAATTTCTGCTGCTAGCGTGCTGTTCGGCCAAACTCAAATAGGAAATTCAACTTTTGAAAATTGGGAGTCTACTTCTAACGAACTTCATGAGCCAGTGAACTGGAACAGCTTTAAAACAGCATCAGGTTCTTGGAGTTCATTTGGTGGTCAACAAATGGATTGGTCAACTGATATTCGTCCAGGATCAACTGGAACGAAAAGTGTTCGAATTTGGTCGAATAGCGTTTTAGGTATTATAGCTAATGGAAATGTTACCTTAGGACAAATCAATATGGGTTCAACAACCGCGAATGATCCTTCCAATTATAATTACACTAAGACATCAGACGCCAACTTTTCTGAAAGTTTGACTGATACGCCAGATTCGATCGTGTTCTGGGTGAAGTATGTTCCCATAAATGGAGCTTCACAAGCACGTGCAAGTATCATTTTGCATGACAATTATAATTTTAAAGATCCGAATGAAGTTGGGGGTATTAATACCGTGGCAACAGCAATTTTGAATTATGGAGCTACTGGCGGAAATTGGGTTCGCAAAAGCATACCTTTTAATTATGTATCTGCGACAGCTAATACACATATTTTGATAACATTTACATCAAATATGACTCCCGGCGGCGGAAGCAATAACGACCAAGTTTGGATTGATGATATAGAGTTAATTTACAATCCAGTTAGCACTAATCTTCCTGTAGTAGCTGTTAATGATGGTGTAACAACCTTTGAAAATGTTGCGATTGCGATTGATGTGTTAGCCAATGACACAGATCCTGAAGATGATTTCAACATTGCTGGAATTACTATTATAACTGCTCCTACAAATGGCAGCGTAGCTATTAATACAAGTACAGGTGTTATTACTTATACGCCTAATGCGGGATACTTCGGTACCGATTCATTCGAATATGAAGTGTGTGACAATGGGACACCAGTATTTTGTGATATTGCAACTGTTAATATCAATATTCTTGAAGTAATTGTTGGGAATAACCCAATTGTTGCGATTAACGACAATGTGACAATAGGAATGGATTCTCAAATTGTAATTCCAGTTACAGCAAATGATATTGATTACGAAAATGATATTAACTTGAATTCACTAGTCGTATCTTCAAGTGCTTCAAATGGCAGTACAGTAGTAAATACGATTACAGGAGAAGTTACGTATACACCGAACGGCGGTTTTGTTGGATTCGATTCATTTACCTATACTATATGTGATGGAGGCTCACCTTTTACCTGTGATCAGGCAGTTGTTTTTATCAATGTGACAAGCACAAATGGATTTATTGAATCCACTTTAGAAAATGTAAGTGTTTCTGTGTTTAATAGAGAATTATTCATACAATCAGTGTCACAATTAGAAGGGATTTATATCATATACTCTTCAGTAGGAACGATAGTTCAAGAAGGTGTGATTTCATCAAAAGTAGATTTTAATCAACCTACAGGGATTTATTTTGTACATCTACTAAGTGACAAAGGTGATTTAATTAGAAAAATTATTTCATTTTAATTAAGGAATTAGATTTTTATAAAACACCTCTGATTGGGGTGTTTTTTCATTTTATAATCATAGCTCAATGACGCTCAGAATATACACTGTAATAGTTCTTAGTTGTTTCTCTTTGCTTGCTTATGGCCAAGACGGGAAAATTGTAGGGAAAGTTAGAGACGACAAAGGTGAAATCCTTATAGGTGCAACAATTATCTTTAAAAAGGATATTACTATTGGGGCAGTGACGGATGAAAAAGGTAATTTTATGATGGAAGTTCCATCTGGAAAGTCCAATTTAATATGTCGAGCATCCGGAATGATTACTGATACAATTCAAGTTATCGTTTTGGCTGGGCAAACAGTTACACAAGATATTATTTTAAGCGCTTTTGTGCAAGAAATTGAGGGTGTTGAAGTAAAAGTTGGAAAATTTGATAAAGCTTTCGAAGATCAAACAGTTTCAATGGAAGTGATTAAGCCGGCTTTAATCGAAAACAAAAATACGCGGAGTATTGAGACTGCTTTAGATCAAACACCTGGATTAAATATTTTAGATGGAGAGCCTCAAATTAGAGGAGGGAGTGGCTTTACATTTGGTGTTGGTTCGAAAGTGGCAGTGATAGTAGATGATATGCCCATGCTATCTGGTGATGCTGGTCGTCCAGAATGGGGTTTTATTCCTGTTGAAAATATTCATCAAATTGAAGTAATTAAAGGAGCAGCATCAGTTCTGTCTGGTAGTTCTGCTTTATCAGGATCGATTCACATTCGAACAGCATATCCAAAATTGAAACCTTTGACAAAAGTCAATGTTTATTCTGGGTTTTATTCCAATCCATCGAATAATTATGAGGCATGGTGGGGAAATTATCCTGGAATTCATGGTGTAAACTTTTTACACTCTAGAATTATTGGGAATTTGGATTTGGTGATCGGAGGAAATTTAAATTATGATCACGGTTACATTGGTCCGCCAAGAACAGATTCCATTGTTGCTACTATGTTTCCAGATACTATTTCAAATTTTAGTGAAAATGATTTAATTTCAAAAAGAGCACGAATTAACTTTAATCTACGCTATCGGTCTAAAAAAATTAAAGGATTGAATTATGGGATTAATGGGAATTTTATGCTGGCACATACTGTAATGGCATTCGCGTGGTTAAATGACACCAGCGGATTATACAATGCTTATCCCGGTGCGGTATTTCTTCAAGATCAATTCATTTTTAATTTAGATCCATATATCAACTTTTTTACCCAAACAGATGGTAAACATAGTTTTCGATCACGTATTTTGCATGTTGACAATGAGATGACAGCGAATCAATCAAACAAGGCAACAACATTATACGGTGACTATATCTTTCAAAAAAGCTTTCCTCAACTAAAGAATTTAGATTTCATTGGAGGATTAACGGGGACATTTACTGATTCTTATTCAAATATCTATATTGGATCTGGGACGCCAAATAATCAACTATTGAACATTTCTGCCTACACACAATTAGAAAACAAAATAAATAAAACCCTTAATTTGTCTGTAGGCGGACGTTTAGAGTATTTCCAGTTGAATGACACAGTTACAGCAATTAAGCCCATTTTCAGAGCAGGCACAAGTATTAAAATCTACCAAGAAACTTATTTACGCGCATCATATGGACAAGGATATCGATTCCCAACCATAACCGAACGCTTCATAAAAACAGGCGTGGGTAACATGGGTGTTTTTCCAAATCCTGATTTAAAACCTGAAAGCAGTTGGAATGCAGAAGTAGGAATTAAAAAAGGATTGAAATTCGGAAAAATCTATGGCTATTTAGATTTAGCTGGTTTTTGGCAAGAATATCAAAACACGATAGAGTATATGTTTGGGATTTGGAATCCATTAACTACGCCTCAAGCACTTGGTTCAAGTGCTGGATTTAAGTTTTTAAACACAGGAGAATCGAGAGTTTTAGGCTTGGATTTGTCATTTAGCGGAATAGCGAAATTGAGCAAGAAAACTGAATTAACCTTTATGACTGGATACAATTACATTGTTCCAAAAACATTGACGCCTGATTATGTGTATGCAATTGATTCATTGAATAGAGTATTTAGCTATAATACAACATCGATGGATTCTTCCAATGGGATTCTAAAATATCGTTTCCTTCACAATGTAAAAGCAGACATGGAGTTAACGATAAACAAAAAGATGGGAATTGGAGCCAGTGCAAAATACTTCAGTAAAATAATTAACATGGATGCTATTATAAAAGATTTTGAAGATTTAACGGCGGATGTGGATGTTCTTCAAGATCTGAGATACATGGATTATTTTGAGGCTCATCGATTTGGAAATTGGATATTTGATGCGCGTATTTCTTATCAAATAAGTGAACAGCATAAACTAGCTATAATTGGTTCGAATGTTTTCAATAGAAGTTATTCGCTGCGTCCATTAAAGATTGAGCCACCTAGAACTATAATGGTTCAATACACTTGGAAACTGGAAGGTAAAGCGAAAGCTTAAATGAAATTCTATCAACTTCACTTCTTTTCTTGACTATTGATAAGTTAAAATTTGTACATTTGTCAGGATTTATGGTGCCACTTTGGTGGACTAAAAAGGAATCTGGTGAAAATCCAGAACTGTATCTGCAGCTGTAACTACTGTAAAATCGCTTTCAAAATGTCACTGTGTGCTCAGGTTCATGGGAAGACGAAAGCGAGTTGGTAGGAGTCAGAATACTTGCCCTAAATCATGTTTAATGAAGACTTCAGATCAAAGTCTGACTTAATGTTCGCTTTTCTAGGCAGCGAGTATTATTTCTATTTACCTGAAATCTTCACGTTTATTGTTTCATTTTAAAACTTAAAAACGATGAAGAAAATTTATTCTTTAGTAGCTGCTGTTTCCTTTTGTGGCTTAATCAATGCTCAATTAGTTGCTGATTTCGAAAGCATTAATTTGACTCCTGAATCTTACAATAATGGCTCCGCTGGAAATGGGAATTTTATTGATGAGATGTTAGAATTTACTAATTATTATGATGTTGGCTGGGGCTCTTGGAATGGTTTTTCAATTTCCAATATGACAGATAATACTACTGCTGGATGGGGAAATCAATATAGTGCATTTACTGGATCAGGACTCAACTCTTCGAATTATGCGATTTTTTATCCATCTGGCACTTTTGGGTTTACTAATGCTGATTACGGAACAATTGATTCATTTTATGTCACTAACGCTTCATATGCTGCTATTTCAATGCGCGATGGTGATGCTTATGCAAAACAATTCGGTTCGCCACTCGATGCGAATGGAATGGCCGATGGTACGAATGGAGAAGATTTTTTTAAGACCTGGATTATCATTGAAGGTTTCAATAGTTTAGAAAAGGACTCAATTGAATTTTTCTTAGCTGATTATCGTTTTGTAGACAATTCTCAAGATTACATTATCGATCAATGGACAAAAATTGATTTAACGGGAATTGGTTTTCCTATAAAAACAATTTGGTTCCGTTTTGAATCTAGTGATAATGGTGCTTTTGGAATGAACACACCTTCATATGTGGCAATTGACAAGGTATATCATCAATCATATTGGGGGATATCCGAAAAGGATAACGCTTTTGAAGTGTATCCAAATCCAGTAAACGATGTATTAAACATCAAAGGAAGTGAGGGTGAAATTCTTGTTTTTAACCTTAAAGGAGAATTGATTTTAAGCGCTAAGCACTTATTGGAATCTCAAATCCATTTCACAGAAATTCCATCTGGAGTATATTTTATTGAATTGCACCACGAAAACGGTGTGTCTGTTCAAAAAATCATTAAATAGTCTTAATTGTCTTCAATTAGATGAAATTTCAACTTTTAGCAGGTTTATTCTTGGTCTGTGGCTTGTCGTTTGCACAAGTCATTGACCAAGATCTATCTGAAGTAAAGGTTTCATCAGAATCTTTAACAACGATTAAAGTTATACGTTTTGAAGACAGGGTGTCCATTTTAAGACGTGAAGCTATTCTAGAACTGCAGGCGGATGACGTGGGGCAGTTACTTCAAAAAATGGAAGGAGTGCAAGTGAAATCTTATGGTGGTTTAGGCGGAATGAAAACCATTTCTGTTAGAGGTTTAGGTGGACAGCACTCGCAATTGATTGTGGACGGATTTTCAGTTAATCAAGATCAATCTGGTCAAGTTAATTTGGGTCAAATCCAAGCTGAAAATATCGAGTCAATTATGATATTGAGTGGTAAGTCAAGTGCTTATTTATCACCTGCATCGTCCTTTTCGGCAGGAAATACCATGATGATAAGCACATTTGAAAATACTTTTTCAGAAAAGAAAAATGAGTTCCGTTTGACACAAAAAATAGGTTCTTTTGGACAAACAGATTCCTATTTGGGCTTCAAGCATTGCAAAAACAATTGGCTTACAGCTGCTTCTGGTAAATTCAGAACGGCAAATGGCAAATACCCGTATTCTGTCCAAAACGGCACGAACTTATATGAAGGAATTCGTTTGAACAATCATTATCAAGATGCCAATGGAGTGTTGACAATTTCTCGTAAATTTAAAAATAGCAACCTTGCTTTATTTTCCTATAAAACGGGGATGAGTGACCAACAGCTTCCTGGCGCGGTGATATTGTATAATGATCAATCAGTTCAAACATTATGGCAGTTAAATCATCGAATTCAAAGTTCATACAATTTCAATGTGAAATCAATGTACATGCGCGTTTTTGGTGTTGCAACTTTAACTGATTTAATTTATAAGGATCCAAGTTATTTGAATTCAAGTGGAGGATTACGAGCAGAATATTTAAATAAATCTGTAAATACAGGAATTAATGCATTTTATGGAGGGTTAGATCACTGGGCATTGAGTGCAGGAACAGAACAGCAAATGAATTTATTGGAATCTGACATGATGAAGGATGGTTCTCCGATTCGTCAACACAACTTTTCTGTGTTTTCAGCACGATATTTAGGGGAATTCCTTAGATCAACTTTTCAACTTAGTTCACAATATGTATTTGATCATGCGAGAACCAATAGTTCGAGTCAATTTCATTTAAATCCTTTTATTCAACTGGAAACAAAGGAATTTGGAAAAAAATCAAGTATTGAGTTTTATGGATTCTACCGAAATTCTTTCCGAATGCCGAGCTTCAATGAATTGTATTATAACACTATTGGAAACATGAATTTGTTACCAGAAAAGTCGAATCAACTCGCTATTGGTGCCCAACATAAACGCTTAAAGGAAAAGTTAAATATTAGATCAAAAATTAATGCATATTTCAATTTAGTTGATAATAAAATTGTGGCTGTTCCTACTAAAAATCTCTTTGTGTGGTCGATGCAAAATGTCGGTAAAGTACAAGTTTTAGGATTTGATTTATCAAGTGATATCTATTTGAAAATCAATGATAAATCATTCATTAACTCAATCGTTAATTACACACTTCAGTCTGTGATTGATGTGACGGATAAAACAAGTCCAACATATCTTCACCAAGTTGCTTATTTACCTGTTCATTCTGGGAATTGGGATATTTCATATCATTATAAAAAACATGGAATCCGTTCGAGTATTTATGCAAATTCATTGAGATATTCCTTAAATGAAAATACAACAGGGAATACCGTTGATGGTTTTGTACTTGCTGATTTATCGTTTTTTACTTCAGTTTCAATAAAAAGCCATGATATCCGTCTCCAGTTATCATGTAAAAACATCTTAAATACTTCCTACGCCTATGTTCGCTATTACGTGATGCCTGGAAGAAATTACTTATTAACCTTGAATTATGCGCTACGTTAATATCCTTCTTTTACTCGCTTTTTTTACCTCGTGTAAGAAAGATGTTATTGAGCCAACTGTCCCAACTACTTTAAGTGCGGGTTTTTTGGTGTTGAATGAAGGTTTGTTTCAACAAAATAATTCAAGTCTTTCGTGGGTTGATACGCAAGCAAGTAGTGTAAATTTGGATTTTTTTCTTTCAAAAAATAACCGATTACTAGGCGATACAGGCAATGACATGCAGGTTTATGGTGGAAAAATCTATGTTGTGGTTAATGGATCGAGTACTATTGAAGTGTTGGAAAAGTCAACTGGTAAAAGCATTAAGCAAATCAATATGTTTGTAGGAAATGTAGCTAAATCGCCCCGATCTATAGCTTTTTCAGGAAGTAGAGCATTTATTTCTTGCTATGACGGCTTCGTAGATATTTTAGACACTGTGAGTTTGACGATTGTACAACGCATTCAAGTTGGATCGAATCCAGAAGGACTGGCAGTAAGTAATGGTAAATTGTTTGTTGCCAATTCAGGAGGTTTAAATTTTCCAAACGTTGATTCTACTTTGTCAGTAATAGATTTAACTAGTTATCAAGAAATTCAAAAAATCACAGTGGGGAAGAATCCAGGGAGTGTGCTGGTTGATCAAGAGGGAGATGTGTATGTTATTGCACGCGGGAATTATGGTTCCAATCCATCTCGAATGGTGCGTGTAAATTCAATATCGTTAACTGTTGAAGAACAATTTCCTTTTGACGCAATGGGTATTTCGAAAATGAATAGTCAGTTTTTAATCTCATTTTATAACTACACTACTCAATCATCAGCAGTTCGATTATTTGATCCATTGAGTGAAACCTTAATCAATAGCAACTTTCTAAATACTGCTGATATTCAAACACTTTACGGAGTTGATTATAATTCATTCAATGATAAAATTTATTGTTTAGACGCCATGAATTACACCAATACTGGATATGTGCGCAAGTATTCCTCGCAAGGGGTTTATGAAACCAGTTACCATGTTGGATTAAATCCAAGTAAAATCATCTTCTATGAATAAAATTGTTTTAGTATTTATTACCCTATATCACTTTTGTTTGTCTGCACAAAGTTTTGCTCCAGCAGCTGAAGAGCCAGGTAGCACTGCTATTTTTAAAGATTCGAATATATTCGTTTTATGGGCAGATGGAGTAGACATTGTTCGAGGATTTAAAGATATTTCTGAAGAATTTCAAGGCTATGCGTCTTATGGTTTGCCTGAAAATGCTTTGGGCGCGGCAGAAGGAGATGGTACTTCGATTGTTTCTTTAGGAGATGGAGGGATTGCAACATTGACTTTTCCCGGACTTATTTGGAATGGTCCAGGTCCAGATTTTGCAATTTTTGAGAATGGATTTGCCGACAATTACATGGAATTGGGTCATGTAGAAGTTAGTTCAGATGGAATTAATTTTTATCGTTTTCCTTCTGTTAGTGAAACACCAATTGATATTCAGATAACTAATTTCACTTTTGGCGATTGTCGTTATGTGAATAATTTAGCAGGAAAATACCGACAAGGATTTGGGACACCCTTCGATTTGGAAGATATTTCAATAAATATAAATTTGGATGTTAACAACATTACACATGTTCGAATAATTGATGTGGTTGGAAGTATTAATCCACTTTATGGTACGGTTGACGGTGCTGGTAATAGTATCAACGATCCATTTTCAACACCTTGGGAATCAAGTGGATTTGATTTGGACGCCGTTGGTGTGATTAACTCTCAGCCATTAAAATTAGAAATGGAAAGCCTAATTTATTCACTTTATCCTAATCCTAGTAATGACTTTATTCATCTTGTAACAGAAAGTTTTGGTGAACTAAGAATTCTTGATTTAAGCGGAAGAGTATTGTCTCGTTATAAGTTCAATAAAAATTTACTGGTAGATTTATCTATGTTTGAAGCGCAAATATTATTATTTGAAATCAGTTCAAGCGAGAATAAAATGGTTCAACGAATAATAAAAAATTGATTGTATGACTGATTTCTTATCAGCTGAATTTTGGAATAAACGCTACCATGATGGCAGTGCAGGTTGGGATTTAGGTGAAGTTTCTCCGCCGATTCATGCTTATGTAGAACAATTGAATAATAAGGATTTACGAATTTTAGTTCCGGGATGTGGAAATGCTTGGGAGGCAGAATATCTCTATCGAAAAGGGTTTAAGAATGTGCATATCTTAGATTTTGCTTTAGCACCTTTGGATAATTTCAAATCAAGAAATCCAGATTTCCCTGAAGATCAAGTGCATTTTGGAGATTTCTTTTCCCATGAAGGTGAGTATGACTTAATTATTGAACAGACGCTTTATTGTGCAATCGATCCCGTTTTTCGCATTGATTACGCTAGAAAATCCGCCGATCTACTTATTTCAAGAGGAAAATTAGTTGGGGTGCTTTTTAATCGCACATTTGAATCTGGACCTCCTTTCGGTGGTAGTAAAGAAGAATATCTTAGTTGTTTTGCTCCATTTTATACTGCTGTATCAATGGATGAATGTTACAATTCAGCAGCACCAAGAAGTGGAAATGAATTGTTTATTCGTTTAACAAAGTAATTACTTAATCAAACTTGTGTTGATCCATTGGTATTTCAACTTCAATTTCATATTCTTTAAAATGATTGTGTAAAAAAGCGATCAAGTTGCGTACTTTATCATTATCTTCTCCGTGAAGTAATTCAAAGGTTAATTCTTTAACAAATTTGTTGTTATCCAATGCGAACTCAACTCCTTTCAATTCAGCCATTTGCTTTCCATTATAGGAGACAATATTTCCTGAGATAGTAAATCCAGTTGTGTCAATGTTTTTTGTAACCGAGCAAGAGCTAAAAGAAAGTAGAGCCAGAACAAATATTCCAAAGTATAATGCTTTCATAAGAGTTGAATTTGACATCAAAAGTAGACTTCGTATTGCCTGATAATGTTAAGTGATTATTAAGGAATTGCAATTAAATCATTGAATTCAAACAAGCCGCATTCAATCTGTCAACATTAAAATGTTTGAAAATACGCACCTAAAAATCCTTTTTGATAATGTAACTTTGGGCTATGCAATTTCAGGATACTTTCAAACATAAAGGAATGCGCCGTCAATTAATCGAAGAATTAAAAAAGGACGAGCGCATAACAAATACCGCCATTTTCGATGCCTTTTATGAAATTCCTCGTCATTTCTTTTTGGATAGAGCTTTTTTAGAGCAGGCTTATTCAAACAAAGCATTTCAAATTGGTGCTGGTCAAACTATATCACATCCAATAACTGTTGCGTTTCAGACTCAAATGTTAGATTTAAAGCGGGGAGATCGGGTTTTGGAGATTGGCACTGGTTCTGGCTTTCAAACATGTATTCTTTGTCAATTGGGAGCTAAGGTTTATTCGATTGAACGTCAAAAGGAATTGTATTTGAAAGTAAAAAAGATCATGGATCATTTTCGTTTTAATCCAAAATTGCAATTTGGAGACGGTTATAAAGGTATGCCAGTTGACGCACCATTCGATAAGATCATTGTGACATGCGGAGCGCCAGAAGTTCCACAAACATTAATCGATCAACTAAAAGTTGGAGGAATAATGATTATTCCAGTAGGGGAAGGAAGTGAACAAATCATGAAACGCATCATTAAGATTTCTGAAGCAGAACTTGATATCCAAGAATTTGGGACATTCAAATTTGTACCAATGCTCGAACGTACTGCTAAATAGATAAAAAAAAGGATGAAGCGTTCGCTTCATCCTTTTTTAATTCCAAATTCCAAATCCCGAATTGTCAGTGTCCCTGTGCTGACAAATAACGTTCAGCGTCCAATGCCGCTATACAACCCGTTCCTGCAGCTGTAATTGCTTGACGGTACGTTTTATCAGCAGCGTCACCAGCAACAAATACACCTGGTACATTTGTTTTAGAAGTTCCTGGTTGTTCATATTTGATGTAGCCAGTTTCATCTAAGTTGATGTAATCGGCAAATATATCTGTGTTTGGTATGTGTCCAATTGCAGCAAAGAATCCGGTACACGGAATCGTTCTTTCTTCACCTGTTACATTATTTTTAACGTGAGCTCCAGTAACAACTTGACCATCACCTAAAACTTCAAGCGTATCAGTATTGTATAGAATTTCAATGTTTGGTGTGTTTTTTACGCGCTCTGCCATAATTTTTGAAGCTCTAAACTCATCACGACGCACCAACATGGTTACTTTCGTACAAAGTTTAGATAAATAGTGCGCTTCTTCACAAGCAGAATCACCAGCACCGACAATAACGGTCTCTTGTCCGCGATAAAAGAATCCATCACAAACGGCACATGCAGAAACACCACCACCGATTTTTAAGTAATGCTGTTCGCTTTCTAAGCCTAAATATTTGGCAGTTGCTCCAGTTGAAATAATAACTGTTTCAGCATGAATTTCATGACCTTCTTCTGTCCAACATTTGTGGATAGGTCCGGAGAAGTCAACTTTTGTAATAAACCCAAAACGAACGTCAGTTTCAAAACGCTTTGCCTGCGCTTCTAATTGAATCATCATTTCTGGACCGGTCACCCCATCTGGGTAGCCAGGGAAATTTTCTACTTCGTTTGTTGTTGTTAGTTGTCCGCCCGGCTGCATACCTTGATATAACATTGGTTTCATATCCGCTCGTGCAGCATAAATGGCTGCTGTATAACCCGCAGGTCCAGAGCCAATGATAAGGCATTTTACTTTTTCTATTTGACTCATTTTTACTTGATTTTGAAAACTTTTATTCTGGCCACAAATTTAATTTAATTCTCTTAATTTAATTCAGAAAGGAACAAATGAATTATAAATGACATCTTAGGAAGCTCGTTATCAGGATTTCAAGAATATGATCCTCAAATAACTAAGATAATAAAACGTTTTAGCTTTGTTATTCGGAATAATGGGTGTAATTTTGCAACCCATTTTTTAAACAGGCAATGATCGACACAGACCTTTATCAGGCGAAAAAATTGTACCCCTTTCAGGAGAAAACTGTATACGCAATATTGGATGAATTGGAGCAAAACGGCAAGAATTTCAATCTGCTATATCAATTGCCAACAGGAGGAGGGAAAACAGTTATATTCTCTGAAATAGCGAAGAAATTTATTGAAGAGCGTAAGGAAAAAGTGTTGATACTTACCCATCGAATTGAATTGTCAATTCAGACATCTAAACAATTAGATGCCATAGGAGTGGGTAATAAGATTATTAATAGCGATGTGAAAACAATTCCAGACCAAGGAGAATTCCACTGTTTTATTGCAATGGTTGAGACCTTGAATAATCGCTTGAACGAAAATGGAAATTTCATAGAGAACGTTGGACTTGTTATTGTCGATGAGGCACACTATAATAGTTTTAGAAAGATTTTTCAATTCTATGGTGTGAGCAATATTATTGGATTTACAGCAACACCATTAAGTAGTAATCGGACACTTCCGTTGAATGATAATTACAATAAATTATTAGTTGGAGAAAGTATTTCTTCTTTAATTGAAGGAGGCTATTTAGCTGATGCTGACACATTTACTTATGATGTAAATCTTCATGGGTTAAAGATAGGTTCAAACGGAGATTTTACGGTGAATAGTTCTGACACAGTGTATGGAAACTATTTCATGCAGGAAAAATTACTTTTTGCTTATGAAGAAGTAGCTGTTGGAAATAAAACCCTGATTTTTAACTCAGGAATAGATACTTCAATTCGAGTAGAAGAGACATTCAAGAAAAGAGGTTATAAAATTCGTCACTTGGATTCTACCTTTAGTGACAAAGACCGTAAGGATGTATTGCATTGGTTTAAAGTGACTCCAGATGCGATTTTAACTTCTGTTGGAATCTTGACAACTGGTTTTGATGAGCCGACCGTGCAGACAATCATATTGAATAGAGCCACTCGTTCATTAACCTTGTATCATCAAATGATCGGACGGGGTTCGCGAAAATTACCGAACAAAGATCGATTTAAATTGATTGATTTAGGAAATAATGTAAGACGTTTCGGTCTTTGGCAAGAGTACTTAAATTGGCAAGATGCGTTTAAGTTTCCAGATCGTTTCTTAGAATCTCGACTTTCAGAGAATGATGATTTAGAATTTGAGGTTGAGTTTGAATTTCCGAAATGGATGGTTGAAACTTTAAATACTTCAAAATTAGAATCATTTAATATTAAAGAAATCTATCTTGATTGCATCGATAAGGGGAAGAAGGGTAAGATTGCGGTTGATTTATCCTTAGAGAATCACTTTGATGTGATTAAAGAAGCAGCAAAAGACTTTGATCATGCAATGGACTTAGCATCTGCTTTGGAAGAGCATATTGAACATCGTTTGAAGCATTATACAAAATGCATTACGAAGAGTACAGATAATTATTTAAAGTACTTAATGGAGACCTATCACCGTCAATTAAAGCAGCGTGTTCGAATCGAATTAGATTTCGATTGATCTTTTTAATAATTCAATAGAATTTCAGTTGTATCAAATGCAACGGTTACAGCGCTTTTGACACCTTGGTTACTTGTACCACTCACTGAGTAAAAGTAAGAATAAACAGTATTACCGTCGTTTATACAATATATGGTAGTGTCCAACGCTCCATAATAGATGTTCTCTGTTATTGAACAACATTCCGGACAATTCGCTTTACCTTGCTGTTTAATGTAGCTAAAGACATCTCCCGCAAGTGGATTTGAATTGATAAATCGCAACTTGGCCCATGATTTAGCTGTAGTTGAATAATTAAACACATTATCCTCCTCTAAAGTTAAATCAGAAAAGAAGACCGTTTCATTTAAACTGAAATAATTATTCTTCGTTATTTTCAGTATGTATTTTTCCATTTTGTCCCTAGGAAAAGTGAAGGAATAAGTTCCATCACTTCCAAGAGTTTGTGTGCCTATTAAAATTTCTTGTGAGGTTCCTGCGGGTATTTGATATAATTTAACTATACCGCCTAAAAAAGGCGAAGAAAAGGTAGTATCAGTTATAAGACCTTTCAAGGTAAAATCTCCTTTTCCCTTTTTACAAGCGAACGTGAGTCCAACAAACAATAAGATAATCCAACTCTTCATAACACGAATTTACGAAGCTAAGTCCAATTCTCAGCCGCAATGCACAAAAAAATGTTGAAAAGTTAAATTCACATTTTTTAACATTCTTAGTTATTCAAAAAAAAGATTCTATATATTCGTCGGGTATAACTTAAAAACTATTATTATGAAGTATGGTGTAAGACATCAAGAATCCTATTCAAGAGGAGAATTATTATTAAGAACATTATTTGGCGTATTTTATATCGCTCTGCCACATGTTTTGGTTCTAATATTTTTAATGTTGGCTTCGGCAATTCTAAATTTTATTACATTTTGGGCAATATTAATAACGGGGAAATTTCCACAAGGAATTTTTGATTATCAACTTAAACTGCATCGTTGGCAACTGCGTTTAGCTTCTAGATTGCAAAATTTATCTGATGGTTATCCTTCATTTGGATTAAATGTCAATGACGATAATATTACAATTGAGATGGAACGTCCAGCCAAATCAAATCGTTTAACGGTATTGTTGCGTTTGATGTTTGGCGTATTTTACGTTTATATTCCACACATGATATGCTTGTTATTCTTAGGTATTGGAGCATCTTTTGTACGATTAATTGCTTTCTGGGTAGTTTTAATCACAGGCAAGTATCCTGTTGGAATGCACAATTATATGGTTGGTGTAATGCGTTGGCAGTTTAGAGTAAATGCTTATATGACTAATATGACTGATACATACCCACCATTTTCAATGTCAGGAAATGAGGCAAAATTTGAAGGGGATACAACAAGCTCAAATGACTTATTGGACAATTGATTTTAAAAATAATATAATTAAAAAACCTGTTAAAATAGGTTTTTTTATGCAATTAAGAGTCAATTTAAATCAACTATTTTTATATGGAACAAATTGGAGCTGAACAAGTTATACTACTTGTATTTATTTTTATAGCAGTAATTGGTGCGATACTTTTAGCAGTATTTTACCTTTTAAATTTACAAAACTTATTGAAACAAATTAAACATCACAACAGACTGGTTGAACCAGCCAATGTTTGGCTAATGTTTATTCCCTTATTCAACTTAATTTATCCTTTTATTTTATATCCAAAAATATGCGACTCCGTTAAAAAGGAGTTTGAAGAACGTAACGCATCAAAAGCTGGTGATTATGGTCGCTCAATTGGAATTGCTATGCCGATTTTAGGACTATGTGGAATAATTCCAGTTCTAGGTAGCCTTGCTGGACTAGCAAACCTCGTTTTGTTTATACTTTTTTGGGTTAAAATGGCAGGTTATAAAAATGAACTTATGCAAAAAGGTCAAATAAACAATAGCTTATTGGATAGTGAATAATAATTAAAAAGGTAATTCTAGTATTTGAACGATGTAGCTTAAATTTCATTTCAATCGTCTAAAATTATTCAAATGGTATTCTGATAATTTCATTGTTAAGTGTGACATGATTTTGAAGTGTGTGATAGGAGAGATTGAATTATTACTTATCGGGCTTTGTCCATAAAAAAACGAAAAAAATGGAAAATTTAGATGAAGTAAATGTAGAATCAAATGAAAGACCAACGTTTTTAACTGTATTGTGTATCTTAACCTTTGTCGGGGCAGGAATTGGGTTTTTAGCTGGAATCTATAGCTTAGTAACAATTCAATCTACCATAGCGCAACTTGAACAGGCTCAAAGTTCAATGGGAGATCTAGGTAATACTTTTGGAAATGAATTTGAAAATATTATGAAATCGCAGATTGAAGCCACCAAGAAATTTGGTTTCATTTCATCACTTTTAAATGCGATTGGAAGCGCTTTGTGCCTATTGGGTGCTTTCTGGATGTGGTCATTGAAAAAGAATGGGTTTTACGTTTATGTGATTGGTCAAATTCTTCCTTTGATTGCCTCATTTGGTTTAATGGGAGGAATGAACCTAGGAATGTTTGCAGGAATTGCAACAGCGGCAATGATTATTGGGGCATTATTCCCTCTTGCTTTCATTGTAATGTATGCGTTGAATTTAAAACATATGAAGTGAGAATTTATTAAAGTTTATTAAGCCTCCTTTGGGAGGTTTTTTATTTCTATTACTTTTGAGACATGGAAAATTTAGACGAACAGTTAGGCATAGACCAAATGCACGTTGTCCAAAATCAGCAAGTGGAAAGCAGGGAAGAACGCCCAATGTTTTTAACGGTGCTTTGTATTTTGTCATTTATTGGCAATGGACTGGGGATAATGCAAGGAGTTATCGGCTTGTTAATGGCAAGTATTTGGGGACAAATGTTTAAAGCAATTAAGCGCAATGGAGTAAATAATATTGGTAAAGCACAAGTAGAGATCAACCAAATCTTAAACAGTATTACTTGGTTTTCTTTGATGTTTATTATTGCGGCTGTTTTATGTTTATTCGGCACTATACTTATGTGGAAATTGAAGAAATCTGGTTTTATTCTATACGTATTAGGACAATGTTTACCTGTTTTAGGAACTTTTTTTCTTTTCGAATTCATGTTCAATGGTCCAGCGGTTGGATTTGGGATTCTGATTTCAATATTTTCTGCTATCTTTCCAATCTGTTTTGTGATCATGTATGGTCTCAATCTTAAACACCTTAAATAATTAACTACTATGGAAACAAATGATTTATTAGACCCAACGGTCAATCAGTCAAATAATAATTTTGGAAACGGACAAGTGCCAAACGGCACAGCAGTGCTCGTATTAGGTATAATTTCAATTGTGGGTTGTATATTTTATGGAATTCCAGGGCTTATTTGTGGAATTATCGCGATTGTTTTACACAAAAAGGATAAAGCAGTTTATCTTTCGAATCCTTCTATGTATGAGGCTTCATTCAAAAATTCTAAGGCTGGAAATGTGTGCGCCATTATTGGATTATCGCTTTCAATATTATTTGTATTGATTTTGATTTTTTACATCTTCGCAATTTTCACTGCATTCTCAATGTTGGGCAGATGATATCATGTAGTTGGAAGTCAACAGTTGGAATTGAATGTTTCATGTGTGGATTCCAGCGGTCTTTTTTATTATTGTTAAAAGGGGAATTGTATGAAAGTTTTATACTTTTCCCTGCTTTAATTCCTTTGTTGTCAACCTTTATTTTACTTGGGATACATCTTTATTTTGACTGGAAAAATGGTGCCAAATGGATCACTTTTCTCTTCTCGATTAGTGCTGTTTTAATGTTAATTTCATTTTCTTTCAAGCTTCCAATGCTTTTTGCAGCAGAACACCTGCATTAAATAGTCCTTTTTTCGTACTTTCGTAGCAATAAAATTTAGAGCATGTCAGACGATAAAAAGGTCATTTTCTCCATGGTTGGTGTTTCGAAATCAACCCCACAAGGAAAACAAATTATTAAGAATATTTACTTGTCATTTTACTATGGTGCTAAAATCGGCATTATTGGTTTAAATGGTTCTGGTAAGTCAACTGTAATGAAAATAATCGCAGGATTGGATAAATCATTCCAAGGAGAAGTTGTTTTCTCACCAGGATATACAGTTGGTTATTTGTCTCAAGAACCTGAATTCGAACTAAATAAAACGGTTCGAGATATTGTTTTGGAAGGAGCGCAAGAAACAGTTGATGTATTAAAAGAATACGAAGAGATCAATAATCTATTTATGGACGAAGCAATTCTGAACGATCCAGATAAAATGGATAAGTTAATTGCTCGTCAAAGTGTTGTTTCTGATAAAATTGACGCTTTGGATGCGTGGGAATTGGATTCTAAAATTGAGCGAGCAATGGATGCATTGCGCTGTCCACCTGATGATCAATTGATTTCGACCCTTTCTGGTGGTGAAAAACGTCGAGTGGCACTTTGTCGCTTATTGTTACAAAATCCAGATATCTTATTGCTAGATGAGCCTACCAATCACTTGGATGCTGAATCGATCGAATGGTTGGAGCAACATTTACAACAATACAAAGGAACTGTAATCGCTGTAACCCACGATAGATATTTCTTAGATAACGTTGCTGGCTGGATCTTAGAATTAGATAGAGGTGAAGGGATTCCGTGGAAAGGAAATTACACTTCTTGGTTGGAACAAAAAGGAAATCGCTTAAAAGAGGAAGAGAAAACAGAATCGAAACGTCAAAAGATGTTAGCGCGTGAGTTGGAGTGGGTTCGGATGAATCCAAAAGGTCGTCACGCGAAGAACAAAGCACGTATTACGAATTACGATAAAATGTTATCTGAAGATATTGCTTCAAAAGAAGCGATGTTGGAAATGCCAATTCCAAATGGTCCACGTTTAGGAAACAATGTAATTGATGCAGTTCATGTTGGTAAATCATTTGGCGATAAATTGTTATATGATGATTTAAACTTCAAATTACCGCCAGCAGGAATTGTTGGAATTGTTGGGCCAAACGGTGCCGGTAAGACAACCATTTTCAAGATGATTATGGATGAATTACAAGCAGATTCTGGTGAATTCACAGTAGGTGAGACAGTTAAAATTGGCTATGTAGATCAAACTCATGAAGATATTCATCCGGATAAAACAGTATATGATGTCGTTTCAAACGGATTAGAATTTGTTGAAGTAGGGAATCAGAAGATTAATTCGCGTGCGTACTTATCAAAGTTTAATTTCAATGGTGGAGATCAGAATAAGAAAGTTGGGATTTTATCTGGTGGTGAACGAAATCGCTTGCATTTAGCAATGACCTTAAAAACAGAAGCGAATGTTTTGTTATTGGATGAGCCAACGAATGATATAGACATTAACACTTTACGTGCATTAGAAGAAGGAATTCAAAATTTTGCAGGTTGTGCGGTAGTCATTAGTCACGACCGTTGGTTCTTAGATCGAATTTGCACGCATATCCTGGCTTTTGAGGGGGATTCTCAGGTGTATTGGTTTGAAGGATCTTATACGGAATACGAAGAAAACAAGAAAAAACGCTTGGGTGATTCAGGTCCGAAGAGAATTAAATATAGAAAACTAGTGAAGTAAGAATAGATTTCAATCGAAAAATACAAATTCTGAATTACAAGCATGGATCCATTACATGGAATAACATTAGAGCGAATGATCAATGAATTGGTCGAGGAGATAGGATGGGAGCACATGGGAACATTGCTGCCAATTAATTGTTTCTTAAGTGATCCAACTGTTAAGAGTAGTTTGACCTTTTTACGCAAAACCCCTTGGGCACGCGCAAAGTTAGAGAGAATGTACTTGGAACGAATTATTGACTTTAAAAAATAATAAACAGTTAAATTAGATCAATCAAATAATGGAAAATAACTTCAATCCTTGGCATCACGTTTCTCCAGGAAATGATTTACCTAATGTTGTTAATGGGATTATTGAAATACCAAAAGGAACGCGTGCAAAATACGAATTAGACAAAGAAAGTGGCTTATTAAAATTGGATAGAGTACTGTATTCATCTGTTTATTACCCAGCAAATTATGGGTTTATTCCACAAAGCTACTGTGACGACAAAGATCCATTGGATATTTTGATTTTATCGCAAATTGATGTCGTTCCTATGTGTATTGTTCCTGCAAAAGTGATTGGAGTAATGCGCATGTTGGACAATGGTGAAGCAGATGATAAAATAATTGCTGTGGCAGCTGGAGACCCAAGTGTGAGCCATATCAATGATATCTCTGAGTTACCATTACATTTTATTTCAGAAATGCGCAATTTTTTCGAAGATTATAAAAAATTAGAAAAGAAAACTGTTGTCGTTGAAGATTTTCTAGATAGAGAAACAGCAATTAACATATTGAACGAAAGTTTTAAGATGTATCAAGAAAATTTCGTTATTAAATAATTTAAAATACTGATCGTATGAACGTTAGAGATTTAGAGCCCAAAGAATTATGGAATCATTTTGCAGATTTAAACGCAGTTCCACGACCATCTAAGAAAGAAGAAAGAGTGATTCAATTTATGTTGGATTTCGGTAAATCCTTGGGTTTAGAGACAAAAACGGATGCAATTCAAAATGTGATAATTAAAAAACCAGCGACAGTTGGAATGGAGAATCGCACTACCTTGATTTTGCAATCCCATTTAGATATGGTTCATCAGAAAAATAGTGATACTGTATTTGATTTTGATCAGCAAGGTATAGAAATGTTAGTTGAGGATGATTGGGTACGTGCAAATGGTACCACACTTGGTGCAGATAATGGAATTGGTGTAGCGGCAATTATGTCGCTTTTGGCTTCAACAGATACTGCTCATCCAGCATTAGAAGCGATGTTTACGATTGATGAAGAAACAGGTATGACTGGCGCAAAGGAACTAGACGGTTCTAATTTTGACGGTAAGATTTTATTGAATTTGGATACTGAAGATGATGACGAATTATCGATTGGCTGTGCTGGTGGTATTGACACGAATACTTCATATAGATACACTCAAGAATCAGTAAAAGAAGGATTTATATATTTTGATATTTTGATCAAAGGACTATTAGGTGGTCATTCAGGAATGGATATCGATAAAGGCAGAGGAAACTCAAATAAATTATTGACACGTTTAATTTATCACCTTCACACATTGACTGAAGTACAATTAATTTCTTTTGATGGAGGAAGTTTGCGCAATGCTATCCCTCGAGAAGCAACTGTGGTTTTAGCTGTCAATAAAGAAGAAAAAAGTCTATTTCTTAGTGAAATTAAAAAGTTCACTGCTATTTTGAAAGCTGAATATACTTCAATTGAACCTAATTTTGTACTTGAAGTTTCAGAATCGACTTCTTCAAACTCAGCTTTATCTCGAATTGATTTTATTAAAATTATCAATACGTTGTATTCGGTCCATAATGGAGTTTATAGAATGAGTCCAGATATTAAGGACTTAGTTGAAGCTTCATCTAGTTTGGCAAGAGTTATTATTAAAGATGGTGAATTTATCACTCAATCACTGCAGCGTAGCAGTGTTGAAACGTCAAAGGATGATGTAGCGAATACGATTAGATCGGCATTTGAAAATATGGGAGCAACAGTGGTTCAAAGTGGTGACTATCCAGGGTGGCAACCGAATCCGAATTCAGCGATTTTAACCTTAATGAGTGATTTGTACCGCGAGATGTACAAGGAAGAACCAAAAGTAAAAGCTTGTCACGCAGGACTTGAGTGCGGAATTCTTGGAAAACATTTACCGGGAGTTGATATGATTTCATTTGGACCAAATATCCGTGCAGCGCATTCTCCTGATGAAAAAGTTCAAATATCTTCTGTTCAAAAATTCTGGGGCTATTTATTAGAGACAATTCAGCGTACACCAGTTCGATCATAATTTTTTCGTTTGAATCCAGCCGAAAATAGAGAAGAGCTAATTAAATTGGCCAATACACGAATGCCGTTCGGTAAGTTCAAGGGCTCGTATTTAATTCATGTACCTGAGCCATATTTAGTATGGATGAAGGGACAAGGTTTTCCTGCGGGTAAATTTGGTGATCAATTAAAATTGATTTTAGAAATTAAAGTGAATGGGTTAGAGGATTTGATTTATCCTTTGATTCGCAAATAGATTTGAATGCTTTGTAATTTGATCTCTTTGCTATTTGAACACTTCGTTGTTTGAGAATTTGATCGCTTCGAATTTTCAAATCCTTTCTAAAATCTTCAAATTTCAATTAAATATTCGGATAATCCAATCATTCAATCACCTTTTCTGTAAATCAAAAATATTCATGTAACAACAAGTATTTCAACTATTTATATTGATTTACATTGTCTTTAAATTCGCTGTTTTGTATACAATTTTCACTTTTTTTTTGGTGTTTTGAAACTTTTGAGAAATGATGGCGTAAACTCGCTCAGTATCGACAAAATAATTATGAACATAACAAGAGAAATAATGGTAAATAATTCAGTTAAATTGGCTCAGTTTAAATTAGCACAACACAGAGTGCAAGGAACAAGAAGTAAATTAAATATAGTCGAAGTTGCTCAATTGTTGGATGCTATCCGTACAGCAGAGCAAATGAAAACTACTTCTAGCAATTCAATTTTTCATTCAATTAGCATGAATTAATAATACCAATCACATAAATGGGAGAGGAGCTTTAGGGCTCCTTTTTCTATATCTAAACTTTTAAACTATTGTCATTTGTGAATTATATATGTACATTTGTAGAAATCATAAAAGTTACAAATGTTAATTCAAGAACGACTTCAACTAGTATTAAAAATGCACAATCTTACACCTTCAGCTTTTGCTGATAAAATTGGGGTGCAACGCTCGAATATTAGTCATGTTTTATCTGGCAGAAACAAGCCTAGCCTAGATTTACTTGAAAAGATACTAGTGAATTTCCCACGTGTAAATGCTCATTGGTTAATTACCGGTGTACTTGTAGAGGGGAAGCAAGATTTAGGCACGAATAAAGAGAGCACAATTACAAGCAAAGAAAGCGTAATAGTTGAAAATAGAAATCCTGAGATCAAGAAAGCAAACAATATAGAGCGAATTGTAATCTTTTATTCAGACGCTACGTTTAAGGAATATTCGACTAAGATTGAATAACGCCTGAACCAATCAATTCATCTCCTAAGTACCAAGCAGCGAACTGTCCGGGAGTAATACCACGCTCTTTTTCTTTGAACAATAAGTAGAGTTGGTCATTCTTCATTATCAACGTAGCGGCTTTTAATTGCTGACGATAGCGAATTCTAGCTAGACAATCCAGTGATTCTCCATTGCTAATTTTATACTTTATATTTAGCCAGTTAACTTCTACTGATTCAATTCTTAATGCGTATTTATTTAAACCAGGATGGTCTTCTGTTTGACCACTGTAAACTGTATTAGTAGCAATGTCTGTGGCAATCACAAATGACGGTTCTGGTCGCCCGCCAATATGCAATCCTTTACGCTGGCCAATCGTGTAATAGTGAGCGCCTTGGTGTTCTGTCACTATCCGCCCCATTTCTGGATCATAAACAAAGGAAGAAGATAGTAATTCAATATTTTCAATACTTGGAGTCAAAGCACTATATTGAATGAATTGCTGAAGGTCTGCTGGAATCTCAATAACTTTTCCTTGAATAGGCTTCAATTGTTGTTGTAAAAAGATTGGAAGGCTAATTTTACCTACAAAGCAAAGTCCTTGCGAGTCTTTCTTTTCAGCGGTGACTAAATCCATTTCACGTGCAATATCGCGGACTTCAGATTTTAATAATTCACCAATAGGGAAGAGTGCTTTACTAATTTGTTCTTGACTTAATTGACAAAGGAAATACGATTGATCTTTACTTGGATCCTTGCCTGCTAAAAGTCCAACAGTTCCATCTTTATGATCTATACGGCGACAATAATGACCAGTAGCAACATAATCAGCGCCTAGTTCCAACGCTGCTTTCAGAAATACATCGAATTTAATTTCGCGATTACAGAGCACATCTGGATTAGGTGTTCTTCCTGAAGCGTATTCATTGAACATGTAATCAACAATTCGGTCCTTATATTCTGCACTTAAATCAATTACTTGAAAGGGAATTCCTAATTGTTGAGCGATAAGTAAGGCGTCGTTTGAATCATCGATCCATGGACATTCATCAGATAGTGTCACCGATTCATCATGCCAATTGCGCATAAACATTCCGATTACTTCATATCCTTGCTGAATAAGTAAATGTGCCGCCACACTTGAGTCAACTCCGCCTGATAAACCAACAACTACACGTTTCATAATGCAAAACTACTGATTTTAGGAGATTGTGTAAGAACAAATTGGTAAAATACTTTATTTACAAATGTATATTCACAAATGTATATTAATAAATTAGATTTGTAAACAAGTTTTATACTGCACATTTGAAGATTTGAGAAGGGATTTAAATATTCGAAGTATTCAAATCCCTCAAATAGTAAAGTGTTCAAATACCGCAGCTTTCAAATACAGCAACTATCAATTCAAACCTTTAACACTTTATAACATTCCGTTAACTAAATCCTTCAAATCTTTTTTGTTAATTTGAATCCGCATGAGTAAATTAATTTTGTTTTTTCTACTGTTTGTTTCCGGGCTAACTTTTGCTCAGAAATGTGACAATGTGCTTTTTACTGGAAAAGTGGTTGACACCTTGCGTCCACAAAGCTTTTATAACTTAATGGTTATTAACCGCACGACCGGACGAGGTGTTTTTGGTCAGCCAAACGGTTCGTTTTCTGTTTATGTAAAGGAAGGTGATTCCTTATCTATTTCTGTAAAAGATTATCCAGTGGTGAATTTAGTAGTAAAGGCAGATGAAAACTGTCAATTTATACAACGCTTGTATATTGAAGGGAAACCGCAAGAGGTTGCTGAAGTGGTTGTGAAGCCTTTAAAAACACTAAATCAAATCAAGGAAGAACGTGCTGACTTAGCGATGCGAGAAACGCGTATGGTAACTGGAATCGAGGTGCTGCAAAGTCCAATAACAGCGCTATACCAGGCATTTTCGAAAGTAGAAAAGAACAAGCGATGGATTGCAGAACAACAATACAAAGACGATAAGCGACAAGTAGTTAAAGAACTGCTGCGTCTTTACGTCGCTTATGAAGTGATTAGTTTATCTGAAGAAGAATTTGATGAATTTATTGATTTTTTAAATATTAATGAGGAATTCTTGAAGACAGCTACAGAAATGGAGCTTATCACCTTTATACAAGATAAGTTTGATCATTTCAAGATGTTGAATCGTTAGAAATGGCTAAAAACTGTATTTCAGATCAAGAATTTAAAAATGAAAATTACACTGTTGATTTTCTGACAATTGGTGAATATGAGAATTGTAATTTTTTGAATTGTAATTTTTTAGAAAGTGAACTTTCTGAAATTCTATTTGTCGATTGCAGCTTTAAAAATTCGGATCTCAGTAATGCTAAATTGCGCAATACATCCTTTCAAAATGCAGAATTTGAAGAATGCAAGATGCTTGGATTGCATTTCGAAGAATGTAATCCCTTTTTATTCGCTGTTCGCTGCAATTCTTCCATTTTAAATTTCTCATCTTTCTTTAAGGTATCGCTTAAAAATACAGGGCTTACCAATTGTCAATTACAGGATGTTGATTTTACAGAAGCAGATTGTTCGCATGTTAATTTTGGAGGTAGTGATTGTCTATCTGCAAACTTCTTCCAAACTAATTTACAAGCCGCAGATTTCCGTTCGTCCATTAACTTCAGTATAGATCCAACTCAGAATCGCTTGAAAAAGGCCAAGTTTTCAATAAATAATTTACAGGGATTATTGCATTCTTTTAGCTTGGAAGTAGAGTAAGACCAATATTTACTTGTTATTTTTTTACTTACAACTTATTAAAATTTAATTGATTTCTTGTTTAATTAGTGGTGATAAACAGATTGTTACGTATATTTCGAGAAATGAAAGAATCAATTGAAATAAAGCCATATAGTTTGCTTCACAAAAGAGATTGTTTATCTGCATTTAAAAGCAATGTTCCCGATTTTTTCACAGAAGAAGAGCTAGGACAATTTGCTCATTTCTTGGATCATTTTGAAAGCAACATTTATCCAGAAACAGGAAAGAATCGTTCTTATTTTTATGTGCTAATTGACAAAAACCAAGTGATTGGTTGTGGAGGTTTTGGGGATAAAGAAGGTAATCTGCGAATTTCATTAGCTTGGGGATTAATTCATCGTGATTTTCATCATCAATCATTTGGAAAATTATTGCTTCATTATCGTTTAGCCGAAATTAAAGAAGTCTTCCCAGGTTCAGCTATTCATTTAAATACTACACAATATTCAGCTCCATTTTATGAGAAACAGGGTTTTGAACTCAAAGAGATTTCGAAAGATTTTTACGAAAAAGGAATGCATAAACACGAATTGATTTACGAATATATTGAAGGTGTAATAGTTAGCTGACTTCAGATCATAATGGACATTTTTTTTTTGCAAACAATTAACCTTCTAAAAAGAAGAAAATTAATATAATTAGTTTAAATTATTAATCAGAATAGTTATAAAAGTCTCAATAGTTCACTTATGTATCCATAAATGTGAACCATTCAATTATAATTAATTAGCTTGGCATCATCACTTTTTTTGTGGTAGTCAGCGTGCGCGCCAGTCATGGAATTATGGTAAGGAATTCCTTGTTCAGCAAAGTGTTTAGTATCTTAATTCTTCAATTTTTACTCGTCAGTAATTCGCAATTCTAAATTATAAGGTTTAGTCGGAATAGATAAAAGAAAAGTATCTAACTCAAAAGATCGCATGAATTTTAAATTTGCTTGCTTTTCATTCAGTTTACCCACCAGATCAATATTTATAACCGCTTTTATTTTAAAATCAAATTTCCCACCAGTTTTTTTCATGGATTCCACATTTCCGGATATTGACCAATTGAAATTACTAGTGTCCGATAAAAAAATGAGTAAGAACCCTAAATCTAAACTGACAAACGATTTAAAGAGATTATTTAAATTGACACTTACTTTTTTAAAATTTGAAAAGGAAGTCGAAAAGCGC
>Ga0105050_10001041_pt1 | contig 42156 bp, 30 predicted proteins | sample FRY01_FD_78088 | JGI IMG/M metagenome (GOLD analysis project Ga0105050, IMG submission 78088) | Freshwater microbial communities from Lake Fryxell liftoff mats and glacier meltwater in Antarctica - FRY-01 | ecosystem: Environmental > Aquatic > Freshwater > Ice > Glacier meltwater ...
CGAAGCTGGGATTGAAAAAGTAATCACCGTTGACTCTGCAAAAGGATTCGGTACATTTTGGTTCAACACAATTGCATTGCGATCGCTCAAGTTCACATTGATTGCTGTTCTCAATTGGTTTTGCACTTCTTCTTGCGTTGGTTGAATCGCTGAATTACTCATTTGACACAAGAAAGGTAAAATTCCAGAAAGACAATTTTCCAGTTGGGTAAGGCGATTGTTGAGATCGGTGATTTGTGATTGTAAAGAATCATTCACCGTACTCATTGAATCTATAATTATTGCTTGTTCTTTATGGCCAGCAATAAGCAATGGAATTAGTTTAGTATAATCAATTGATTTAAATTCAACTGAAGGATAAATCTCTACACCCATAGAATCATATTGTGCTGGACTTTTGTTGGTGTTTACAATTGTAGGAAGAATTGTTTCTACTTCTTGAGCTATTAATCCCATTTGTGATTCTTCTGATAAGTGAAACTGCGGAAAATCGTTTGTTTTAAAATCAAAAGTAACTGGATTTAATAAGTTTAAAAGTGAGTCTGCGGATGCTAAATTTTCTACGTTTTCCTTTAGCAACTGATCTGATGGTCCATATGTGCCTGAAATATATACATTTCCATCAAAATATCCAGCCCAATTATCTGTTGTCGCGCCTATTGCTGTTCCATAAACACCAATTGCAACATCACCAAAGTTCGCCACAGCTCGGACGCCATAGTTTGTGCCATTTGAGTATGCTCCAACGAATTGACCACCAATATTTTCAAGTGAAGAAGCTGGACTGATTGTTGAGGGTGGGCTAGTTCCTATTCCCGAAACACCTACATTTCTTAATTCTCCGCCTCTACCAGTATCAAAAGAACCTATGGCTACAACTCCACCTGTTCCAGTTAATAAACCACCAATATTTTGCCAATTTTCAAGTGAATCTTGCCTTCCTTCTCCAAGCACTCCTATATTAACATCTGCCCCTGAGGCATAAAACGCACCTCCTCGATTAGTCGTTCTAAAATAAGCTGGATGCTCTCCATTTGTAATCCCTAAAACTCCCGTATATGTTGTATTTATAACCGTTGTTGTATCACTATTTAAAAAGTGTCCTGCTGTCGTGCCAAATGGAATTGCTAAATCCTGTCCTTGATAAACAGATAATTTCCCTGGTAGGGAAACTCCACATTCATATCCAATTCCTATCTGATTCGTATTTAAGCTGTCATTATTCGTAAAATACAAATTGTAATTATTTAAATCAACCTTGGTATCATATTGTAATTTTCCATTAACAGTATCTGAACAAATTGCACCAAAGGATGGACTCGCGCTTGACCATCGTAATACCCCCATTGAATCAATCATTACATATTTATTAACAAGGCTATCCGCTAAATACAAGGAATCTGGTAAATACCTGAATCGACCATTTCCAATTACGTCTAATTTATGTGTTGGTTGTTGATTTACACCAGTAATTGTGAAATCTCCAATACCAACTCTACCATAAAGTGTGTCATTCGTTCCGAAGTAACTAAAAATAGAATCCCTTTTAGGGTACATACGCATAATTTCCAAGCCATCATTAGTTACCGCAACCGATGAGTCTATATTCGTAAGTGGTTCAGCAGTAAATATAAAACGCATCACATCAGGACCTTGATTACCGAGAGAGTTTCCATCATTTCCCCATGAAATAACTGCATCCATTTGATTATTTGTTGCCGAAACAGCTCCAGCCCTTGGTTTTAGACCAATCCATACATTGTCCGTACTATTTGACACCAACATTCCCAAATCCATCCATGGTCTCCACCCGTTTTTCAATTCGTTAGGGCCAAACACTCCTCCGATATTATAACCCAAGTGCATTAAACTCATTGGACGAGTAAGTGGATTATTACCAAGATGACTGACTGATATTCTTGAAACTTGTATTGGCACATCTAATCCTATATAATTCACACCATAATTTGTATTTAATGCACCCAACGAAGTAATTCGCATTCGTTCGTTTGATTGAATATTAGGCGTTGTATTATCTTCTGTTTGAATAACAAAACTTGAATTTTCTTGCCATCTCAAATAACCATTCAAATGTTCTGAACTTAAATTGCCAATTTCACCCGTGATAATGTCATTATCAATGCCAAAACGCAATCCATCTGTTTCGTTTTCTCCAATACCTGGCATTGCCGGTTTTAATAAGTCGCGATAGGTAATTTGAAGAAAAGCATAACGCTCGTTTAATAGTCCATTTAATCGATTATAACTCATGTGCATCAATGATTTTGGAGACTCATATAGTCCAACCGGTGTTCCCAAAGGGTTTGTCCCAAATGTGTTCCCTAAACCAAAAAGACCATTTCCACTAAATCTTGCAACGTGCAATCCATCTAAATCTGTATCTAATCTCAAATTTGAATTAATAGTTGTAACTCCGCCTCCTGATGTAAACCGAAAAACCAAATCATCTGGACCTGGAGCTACACTACCAGCATTATCACTCCACGCCAAAACTGTTTCTGTTACATCTGTACCTGTGCCAACTTTGCGAATTCCCATATAGGAAAGATCATTATTATCGGTGAAAGTTATACCCGTTTTCATCCAAGGACGATAACCTCCATCTTGTACAAACGTTCCATCTTCAGCGTTCAAGTGTAATTGCGAATAGGCGCCGGCATTTGCGGTTGTAAAAATTGAACCTGAATACGTTGCGCCATAACCTAATAATAGATAGCCATTTCGTAAACCCGCATAGCCATTCACGACATAACCCACTGATCCATTAAGTTTCATACGGTTCGCACTATTGGTTCTAGTGTAAATGGGAGAGTTCCATAAGGTGCCGAAGATGTTGGCGAGACCAGCTGAACCAGTTCCAGAATTCCCACCACGATACCATGCTGCATTTGCTGTAGTAATCGCTTGAGCAGGCGTGGTAGCATAGGGAGTAACATAAGGTGTCGGATTTTGCTGGGCAACTGTATTTAGAGCAGCTAAAAAGCCCATACATGCAATTGTATATTTTGTTTTCATATTTCATTATTTAACGAATAATTGAAATATAACCTTGTTCAAATTTATTTAATTCTTCACATTCAAATCTGTAAAAATAAACGCCCTCTGTTGTGTTATCTCCATACCAAATTGGGTTCGTTTCGTCTAAAACAATAATTCTATTTCCCCATCTGTTTAAAATAGTAATTTTCCAATTCGGATAATTCACTATAGATGGTATGAAAAAATCATTTATACCATCATCGTTAGGTGTGAAAACATTTGGTATTTCTAACTGCGTTGGTAATTTTGTTAAACTTACATCATCAACAAAGAAATAATTTCCAGCATAAGAAAGATTGCCCCAAAATGAAGTGTCACATGGTTCAGAATAAGTAGTGTTTGTTGAGTCTTGAAAGTTTCCAATCACTATGAATTTTTCGCCACCATTTGCTTTAAATATGATTTCACAATAATTCCATGTAGAGGTATCACCTAGAAACAGATTCGCATCAGAAACACCGTTCAGCACAAAATCATTTAAATAAAATTTACTTGGCTCATACATTTGATTAATCGATGCTAACACCCCAAATTGGTTTATTGAACAATCTGTTTTTAAAGGTGAATGATAAAAAATTAATTTGTATGTGACGTTATTTTGAAGAGTCTCCTGTAATTCATTTTGAATAAATTCTCTATAGGAGAATATTACGCCATCATTCATCAATAAACCAGCCATGTTTTCACCCGTTCTAGGATATTGATAACCCAATCCAGAAATGCTTGGAGGCTCAATGATCCCGAATATAGGGTTTAGACACCATAAATCGCTACTACTGGCAATTGGGCATGACCATCCAACGCAACCACTCCACTGAAAAACATCAAAACCAATTCCTGCTGGTTGCCCATAGCACGAGTCAATATCTTCAAAACTTGGGTTAGTAATGAGGTTTTGGGCATTGTGTTTACTTGAAAAAAGGAAAAACATTAATATTTGAACAAGGTATTTCAATTTATTCGTTCGTGTTAAAATAATATAGTCTTAAATCTCTGATTTCGTTCAAGTTATTCGGCACTTACCGAACAGTGGAAACGTGTTTTGTATCTGCATCAACAGACGTTTAAACAGTGAGCGTGGTTGGGTAAATCTATGATTTCATAGGCAATTAAGCAAAGGTTAGAGTGGAAATTTTTAAATTTCCACTCTAACCAGCAAATTCTCGGGTGTTTTTTTTTGGATTTTTTTTTTGATAAAAGGGGTAGATTTTGGGAAGAAGCTAGGCGGGAAGTGAATATCCCCAGCATTCTTCTCTTGTGATTGCAAACCAAGGTGTTAGCTTCGGAACGTCTTTCAAAATCTTGTTGTTCGACTAATTCAAAACCGTTTCTGTCCAGTCCAATGAATCAGCTCCTAATCCATATAAATTTTGTGCATCCCATGTCATAAACACTTCAATTACTGGATTCAATTGGTAGTTTCTCGAAAATGGTAGCACTCTACCCTGCATGCACTTCCATTTCTGGAACAATAACAGGCGGTACAAGGTCTTTGGTGCATGAAGCAAAGCTATAAATTCCGATGATGCTTAAAAAAAACAACTATAAACCTAAAAATGGTGTTTCTTTAATCTGCATAATCGTCTCTTTTAAGTTTTTCCATCACTTCCTCCATGTTCTGCTGTTTCTTCTCTTTACGCGTGCGCAGCGATGTTTCAGTGAAGTACTTGTGCATCTTTAAGAAGCCAACCTGCATTTCATCCCATTTACGGTCGCTGTCAATTTTTCCGTGCTCACGCAATTCTCTCCTCAGCCGATCAGCAATTTCATGAAAATCATCTCTTCCTAAGTAATCTAAATCGGCGTCACAAATAATCTCTTCTAGTTTATTCTTCGGTTGATGCGGGATCTGTGTAACGAAAATCAAGTCCTTAATTGTTTGAATGTGCTGCTCAGTATAGCCATATTTAGGTAGTATTTCTTCTGCTAAACGCGCACCAATTGGTTCGTTTTTATCGTATTGCTCAACAAACCCAGCATCGTGATATGTCGCGGCAGACTTCAATAAAAATAATCCTTCATCTGTTACACCTTCACTCAATGCAATTCGCTCAACTGCTTTTACAACATCTTTTGTATGTTCAATACTGTGATAATGTAATTTTTTTGAAAGTCCATTTTCGAGCACTTTCATAATGTGACGCTCTGCTTTGTAATAGTTAATCGAACTAAAATGGTGCAAGTTGACAATCTGGTGAAAACGTTCATTCGGATAGATTCCTTCTCCATTAACGGAAAGTTCTGGCTTAATGCGGTCAACCGTGTACATGTCAATTAAACCGCGACTTTTCGATTGTGCTTTTCCTCGGAACGTACATTCAAAATAAGGTTCAACACGAATAAATGTATTTCCAGTTACTGTCACTTTGCCTGGTTCACCTAGCATTTCCATACGCTGTGCTTGGTTCACAGTTGCTCCCCAGATATCATAGGCTAATCGTTCACTTCCAATAACACCCGCAGTTACCTCACCTGTATTAATTCCTAAGCGCAATTCCCAATATTCTTCATTCGTGGCAATCGCATCGTATTTCAATTTAGCTATGTAGTCTTGGATCTGTAAAGCCGCTATACAGGCGTCAATCGGATTAGTGTTGTTGCGCACAGGAACACCACCGGCACACATATAAGCATCACCAATCGTTTTGATTTTTTCTAAGTTATTTCGGACAATGATTTCGTCAAACTTCGTAAAATAAACATCCAATTTTCCAACTAACTCCATAGGCGTCATACGATCGGCAATTTTCGTAAATCCAACAAAATCGGTAAAAATCACAGAAACTGTTTTATACGCTCGAGCGCTTACTGTTCCTTTGTTTTTTAATTCGTCTGCGGTCGATTCTGGAATGATATTCCTTAACAACTTTTCCGTTTTATCTTTTTCAATTTGAAGTAAACGTTGTTTTTCAACTACCTTGTTTTTTTCTTTCTCTAATTGTTGACGCTGACGTTCAATTTGCACGTTTTGCGCACGAATTTCTTTTGTTCGCTGTGTGACTTTTATTTCTAAGCGGACCTGTTCTCTTCTTGCTGAATCAATACGTTTGCGAATAAACCAACGAACCAACAAGGCTAATATTAAGGCAACAATTAGAATAAACCACCATGTTCCCCAAAAAGGATAGGCAATTTTGATATTTAAAACGATTGGTGTACCCCAAGGTCCATCACCCACGCGTGCAGATACTATCAGTTTGTATCGACCTGGCGAAAGTGAATTAAAGCGCAGTTCATTGGTTGTTCCTATTAATATTTCACCCTCATCCGATCCTTCTAATAAATATTTATAATTCACCAATTCTGGATTACTTATATCAGAAGGTTGAAAGTGAATAGTAAAACTTCGTTGACGATATGACAATACAATTGCGTTCAAACGAGATAAAGGCGCTGATAATGGAGAGCCTTTTTCTTCTGGCTTTAGCCAACCTTTATCTAATTTAAGTTTGGTTAATTTAACCGTTACATCTGAATTGTGTGGCGTAAGGTTTTTTGGATTAAAGAAGTTATAACCATAAATTCCTCCAAAATAAAATTCACCTGTTTTTGATTTCATGTAAGCTCCTAGATTGAACTCATTACTCATCAAACCATCTATTTCAGTATAATTTGTTGTTTCCCCAGAAAACCGATTAAAGCGACAAATTCCACGATTAGTACTAATCCAAAGATGCGTCAATCCATCTTGTAAAACACCGTAAACTACATTATTTGGTAATCCTTGTGCTTTGGTGAAATTTCGCGTTTCCTTCTTTTTTTCATTCCAATAAATTAAGCCAGAACCAAAGGTTCCAAACCAATATTCATCTTGGCTTGTTTGACAAACAGAAGAAATATAATCTTTCGTATTTGCTGTAAGTTTAGTATTAAACTGATAAGGAACAATCGTTAATTCACCATTTTTTTCCGTGAGCTGACTTAAGCCACCCGAGCTTGTGGCAAAGAAAATTCGATTTTTTTTATCTTTAAAGGCTAATCGACAAACGCCTAAACCAATTGTTTCGCGCGCTTTTTTTGGATTGTGTTCAAAAGCCTGTGCTTTCTTCTTTTTTAAATCAACGAGCACAGCGCCGGTCTTTGTTGCTAGGAAATATTGGTCTTCTTTATAAGGAACAATCGAGTAAATTCGGGCATGTTTTAGTGTTGTTTGCTCATCAGAAAAATAATTTATTAGGCGAAAAGAATAGGCGTGTTTCGATTGAATAATTAACTCAAACAAACCATCTACACAGCCTACCAAAAGCCGATTTTCATTCAACACATAAATTGACAAAACAGACGTTTCTACCGCTTCGCCAGACAGTGCTGGAGAACGATCGCGGAAAAATTGTTCAAACTTGCCTGTCTTTTTGTTATAGCGAGACACCCCTTTGTCTGTGCCAATAAACACAAATTTTGATGCCATATCCTCACCAAAACTCCACACATTGGGTGTTAGAATTCCTTGTTCTAAATTTCCACTTGGTCCAATCCCTAAGAATCCTTGATTTCGGGGGTCAAAATTCGACAATCCTCTTTCCGTTCCTGCCCAAATGGTACCTGATTCATCTTCAAACAAAAGATTAATATCGTCAAAGAGTAATGCGTTTTTTTGAAAAATATCTTGTGTGCTGTTAAAGATTGTTCCGTCAGGATGAATGGTAAATAAACCCCTGTTCACCGTTCCAACAAACCAAGTATTGTTGCTTGAAAGATATACATCATTCACTCCAACAAGACCAAACTCCTTATCCAAATTGGAGAACATCGTAATAAAGTTCCACGTATTCAAATTGTACTCAAATACGCCTTGATTTGTTCCAAAAGTTACTTTGTCATCACTAAACTGATTGATTTTTTGAATAACTACGGGTAAATTGTTTTTCGAAGGTAATACAATCGCTATGGCGCTTTTTAATTCAATAGTCGTGCGAAAAACACCTTTATCTTCCGTATTAACAATGATATCTCCCTCTTTTGTACAATATATCGCTTGAATCTTACGAGAAGGCACTAAAGCTGGATATTCGTCAAATTTTTCTTTTTTAGGATCAAACCTCAACACACCGTAGCCCATTGTTCCTAGCCAAAGAGCGCCATTCATGTCCTTTGCTATGCTTTCAATTTGTAAAGCAGTAACGGCGCCCATTGAATAGGTTTTGAACTTCTCCTTTTCTGGATCATAAACGGTTAGTCCGTTTGTTGTACCAAACCAGATTTTACCATCGTTGGTTTTTATTGAACACTTAATGTATTCACTTTCTAAACCTTCTGTTTCATCGGAATTAAAAATTTCGAATGTTTTTCCGTCAAAGCGATTGAGTCCGTCTTGTGTGCCAATCCACAAAGCATGATCATCATCTTGGACAATGCACGTGACGGAACTCTGAGAAAGCCCATCGTTGATGGTGTAATTTCTAAAACGATAGGCTGTTTGGCTCCATGCACTCGCTAAAACGAATGTAAAAAAAACCAAGAACAGGGTCCACCTTTTCATATTTACCTCATCAAAAAACCACAGGAATTATTTTTGAGTTGCCGTATTGGCCATAACTGGCATAATTGCAGAATTTTCAAGGTCACGATCAAACATGTACATACCGCCCTTGTCTCCACCAATTAAACGCAATTTATCAAGCACTGTTCTTGCTAATGCTTCTTCTTCTAATTGCTCAGAAACATACCATTGAATAAAATTATGCGTAGAGTAATCTTTTTCCTGTAGGCAAATATCCACCACATTATTAATGCTTTCTGTTACCATAATTTCGTGTTGCAACAACAATTCAAAAACGCTTTCTAAACCATTAAATTCTTTTGGAGGCAACGCAATCGCAGGAATAATTGCCTTTCCACCACGCTCATTGATAAATTTTACCAATTTTAACATGTGAAATCGCTCTTCGTCGGAATGCGTGTACATGAATTTAGCCGTGCCATTTAAACCTTGGTTTTCTGCCCAAGAGGCCATTGCTAAATAAAATTGTGATGAAGATGCTTCTTTTTGAACTTGATCGTTTAATGCCTTTTCAACTCGAGTATTCATAAGATGTTTTTTGATAATGATTTGTTGTAATAAAATTAGGCATTCAACTTAATGAACAAAGCCTCCAATAAATGTATTCATTTTTTCAATGATTTAATGGAAAAACACTCAAAAAAAGGTCTTTAACGATTTATTCATACAAATTTATCATTCTTGATTCAATTCTTCAAGACGCTTCCAAGTAATTTTTAAGAATAAGCATTAACTTCGCATATATGTCGAAAAATAAACCCAACAAACAGAACAAGCTCAAAGACACACTTTTACATGTGATTCGTAAAGTTTTTGAGAAAAATCCAGAAAGCATCCTTTCACACAAGCAAGTTTGTGCTTTGATTGATGTGCGGGAATCTCCTCTGCGAAAATTGGTTTTTGATATTTTACAAGATTTAAAAGCAGAAGGCTTCCTTCAAAGTCATGGGCATGGAATTTATTCCATTTCCTTGAATGATCAGAATGGTGTTGAGGGAATTATTGAATTAACAACGCGCGGTGCTGGTTTTGTGGTAACCGATAATGAAGAATCTGATATCTACATTGCTCCACAAAATATTGGTCAAGCACTTGGTGGTGACCGCGTGAAAGTGCGCATTATAAAAACAGGTAAAACCCGCAAAGAAGGACAAGTAACAGCTGTTCTTGAACGTGAACGCACGCAATTTGTGGGAACCATCGAAATGCATGAAAAATTTGCTTTCCTTGTGCCTGATAACCTGAAAGCAGGAACAGATATTTATATTTCGAAAGAAAAATTAAACGGCGCAAAACAAGGAGATAAAGCATTGGTAAAAATCACTGTTTGGCCAAAATCTGCTGGAAATCCTTACGGCGAAGTTGTTGAAGTTTTGGGAAAACCGGGTTCAAACGATACCGAAATGATCAGTATTCTGTGTAATCACGGAATCGATTATAAATTCCCTCAAGAGGTTTTGGCTGAAGCAGAAGTAATCGGAATAGAATTGGATCCAGATGAAGTTGCAAAACGTCGTGATTTCAGAGATATAACAACCTTCACGATTGACCCTGTTGATGCAAAAGATTTTGATGATGCACTTTCTTTCAAGCGTTTAGAAAATGGTCATCTTGAAATTGGAATACACATCGCAGATGTGAGTTATTATGTTCGTGCAGGTTCTCCGATGGACAAAGAAGCATTGAAACGTTCCAATTCAGTTTATTTAGTCGATCGTGTTGTGCCGATGTTACCAGAACAATTATCCAATTTAGCTTGCTCCCTGCGACCAAATGAAGATAAGTTTAGCTTCTCTGCCGTCTTTGAAATGGACGAAGAAGGAAAGGTTTACAATCAATGGTTTGGGAAAACGGTAATCCATTCAGACCGTCGATTCTCGTATGAACAGGCGCAAGAAATTATTGAAGGAAAAGAAGGTGATTTTAAGGATGAAATCCTTATTCTCGATAAAATGGCTAAAATTTTGCGAAAAGCGCGCCTAAAACACGGTGCCTTGAATATTGAATCAGAGGAAATGCGTTTCAAATTAGATGAAACGGGTCACCCAATTGAAGTGATCATCAAGACCTCTAAAGATGCCAATAAATTGATTGAAGAATTTATGTTATTGGCCAATCGCAAAGTGGCAACTTTTATTGCGGCTCCAAAACCAGGAAAAGATCAAATTCCATTTATATTCCGTGTACACGATAAACCTGACATTGCAAAAATTGCTTTATTCCGAGTGTTCATTGATAAGTTCGGACATAAATTAGATTTTTCACATCCCGACGAAATTTCGAAGAGCATTAATGCATTGTTGGAAGAAATTAAATTGGAAAATGAATACTCGTTGATTCAAACCATGGCCATTCGTTCTATGGCAAAAGCGACTTATGACACCCTCAATATTGGTCACTATGGTTTAGCCTTTGATTACTACACGCATTTTACATCACCTATACGCCGTTATGCTGATTTGGTGGTTCACCGCATCCTTTTAGAAGAATTAACGACGAAGAAACATCGCTACGGGAAAGAGTTGGACGAAGTATGCAAACGAATTTCGCGCATGGAGCGCAAAGCGGTTGAAGCAGAACGTGAATCAACGAAATATTTCCAAACCATTTTTGTTCAAGATCACATCGGAGAAGTCTTTGAAGGAACTGTTTCTGGAATTGCTGAGTTTGGTTTATTTGTCCGCATGGATGAAAACCGTTGCGAAGGAATGGTCGCGATGAATGATATTCCAGGAGATCGTTTTAGTTTCGATGCCGATAAATACCGAATTATTGGCGCTAAAACGAAGAAAGAATACAACTTCGGTGACAAGGTAATGGTGCGTATTTACGAAGTGCATCCACGCAAACGACAAATTGATTTAGAGTTGGTGGTTTAATGAGAACGAGGAGCGCCGACCGATTGTCAGCAGCGGCTGATGTATCGAGAGCGCAACTTAGTAAGAAAACATAAGCAGAGAATATAAAAGCCCTTCCATAACTTTATGGAAGTGATTGTGCTTACACCATTCGAATGCGGTTATTCAAATCATCGCGGTAAGACCCGCCAATTGGGATAACTTTTTTGTCGTTTTCTAGGGTAAGGTTTGGAAATTCTATGGAAGCAATTTTATCCAAGCGCACAATGAATGAACGGTGCACACGAATAAAATCCGCTGTCCCCATTTTTGTTTCAATATCTTTCATTGTGGAGTGAATCGTGTAGCGTGTTTCACTTGTGTGGATTACCACATAATCCTTCAATGCTTCTATGTAATAGATGTCTTCCGTCTTTAATTTCACCAAACGACTGTTCGATTTCACAAAGATGAAACCAGCAGATACTTCCTTATTTTCAACAATTGAAAACAATAAATCACGCTCGCGAATAATTTCTTGTTCCTTGCCGTGTTTGTATATCGCCATTTCAATTGATGTATGTAAATCAATTTCCTTAAATGGTTTGATAATATAACCATACGGTTCGGTAACTTTTGCTTTCGCTAAGGTCGATTCATCTGCATAAGCTGTAAGAAATACAACAGGAATGGATAACTCGTTTCGGATGATTTCTGCTGTTTCGATACCGTTCATGTCACCTTTTAACATGATGTCCATTAAAACGATATCTGGACGCTCAGAACGAACAAGTTCTAATGCTTTTTCACCCGTAGCAGCTGCGCCAACTACATGGTAACCAAGTTTCTTAAGACTATGTTGAATATCTTTTGATACAATCGATTCATCTTCTACAACAAGAATATTAGTCTTTGACATGAAAATTATAGTTTGGCTTTTTCAAAAGTAATCAAATATTTGATACCTTTTGTATTATCAACTTCAATTTCTCCATCCAATTGTTCAACTAGTGTTGACACTAGCTGCAACCCTAGTGTATCTGAGTTAAGCACATCAAAATCAGCAGGTAAACCCACACCGTCGTCGCTTATAGATAAGTAAATTATGTTCTTTTCTTCTTTTAAATGAATAGCGATTTCACCCGATCTTCCATCTGGAAAAGCATACTTCAATGAGTTGGTAATTAACTCATTCACCAATAATCCACAAGGGATCGCTTGGTCTAAAACAAGATCAATCTTAGATAAATCAATATTCAAAATGACTTCCCCTGTATTTACGTGGTAAGAAGCGATCAAATTGGATGTTAAGTTCTTTAAGTAATCAGAGAAATTAATTGAAGAAAAATTGGTGGTTTGATATAGATTTTCGTGAATGATTGCCATGGAGCGGATCCGGTTGCGGCTTTCTTCTAAAATATCCAAGGTTTGTTTATCCTTCACAAAAGAACTTTGTAAGTTTAAAATACTCGATATTACTTGTAAGTTGTTTTTCACGCGGTGGTGAATTTCCTTTAACAAAACATCTTTTTCTTTTAAGGACTCAACTATTTCTTTCTCTGTTTTTTTCTTTTCTGTAATATCATGTGCCACCAGCGAAACTTCAGTTACATCACCTTCCGTATTAAAAATGGGATTCAAGAAAATTTCCATCCAAACTTCTTTCTTTTTAGGTTGAAAAGAAACTTCAATTTGACGCGATACCCCTTTTAATACCTGTCTCAGTAAGCGAATAAAAATGCGTAAATCTTTTTCATTTAAGATCTCACCAAAGAAATCATAGAAAGAATCATTATCCTGCATTCTCTGTTCTACAAAATACCAAAAGTAATTTTGACAATGTGTATTGAATGAAGATATTTTTAATTCTGTGTTCAAGGTTAATAATAAGGTGTTTGAAGAACTATCAAAGATCGCATTACTCCGTAAAAATTGTTCTTGCAATAGGTTTTCAGCTTTAATTCTTTCTTTAATTTCGCTTGCTAATTTTTTATTTGTTTCTTCTGCAATCTCTGCACGCAACACCTCTTTTGAAAGTTTATTTTGTAAAGAAATATCTTTTAAAATAATCAATGTGGCATCTTTTTCTTCAAACGAAGTTCCAACCAACGTAACATCCACTGGAATTTCTATTTTACCATGATTGCGCAAAATAAACTGCTGTTGATAGATTAATTTATTTTCTCTGTGTTTTGTGTATATTTTTTCAAAATTACGTTGATCTGTCCCCTCGAATAGTAAGTTTAAGTGAATCTCTTCGGTGTTTAATAAGCGGTGTGCTTCCGGATTAGTATACACAATCTCATCATTCATTGTAATTAAAATTCCTTCAGGCGTGTTGTCTAAAACCGATTTGAAACTTTGCCTATTTTTATCTAATACGCGCATCGTTTCATTCAACTCGGTTAAATCATGAATTACACACTGATGGTAGACAGAATTACCCAATGTCAACTCAATAATTGCTACCTCTGCTTCAATTCTTTCATTATTTCCTTTAAACACCCAGTTGAATTTTGAATGTTTCGATAAAAATAATTTATGTATAAAACGATTATACTCAATAGCAGATTCCTCACTTTTATCAAACGAGAAATCCCAAAGTTTTTGATTAATTAATTCCCTTTTAGGTGTCCCAAAAAGTTGAATTCCTTTTCTGTTTACATCTATTATATGTTCACCATCCAATAATAATATTGCATCATTCGATTCTTCATAAATAAGTCGGTATTTTTCTTCACTTTGACGTAGAGCTGAAGATGCTTTTTGTAATTCAGATAAATCTATAATCGTTCCTTCAATTTGAGAGGTGCTTTTATCTATATACCAATTAAAAATAAACCATTTAGTCACCCCCTTTTTTAAGGTAAAGTGCATTTGATAGTTCTTGAGATTATCTCGGTTTACAATCATATCAACAATCTCTACCCACTCATTTTTCATGTATTCAGAAAACAACTTGTCCCCTACATTCATTTCATTATCAAACATTTCAAGAAATGCCTGATTACAATCAAGAATAATAGAGTTTAAATCGGTTGTAAAAACGCCCGCTTGGTTTTTGTAATATAAATTTCTGTATTTATGTTCCCTCAATTCTAAAGCTTCCTTTTCATTCATTTCTTTAGTCATGTCTTCCACACGGACTAACCAATAAAGACCATTTTTAAGATAAATTACACTAAAATGATATTCCAATGCTCTTGTTTCATTATTAACTATAAGTAAAACCGAAACACTTCTTTCTCCTCCTATTTTTAATTGTTCAATATTATTTATTTCAACTTCACCGAGTGTTTCCAACATTCGCAATTCAAGTTGATGTTCATCACAATCAAGTAAGCGAAGAGATTCTTGATTGTAATCAATTAGTATTGGTTGGCCACTTTTGAAACGAAACAAGTTATAACCAACACCAGGGTTATTTACAATCTTCTTTAAATAATTAGAATAATCTTCTACACTATTAATCATTTTATTTCTTGACCATAATACGAGCACAGAACAAAATGCAATAACAGAAAATAAACCAAATGAGGCTGAACTTGATATTTGTGGGTTATCAACGTATTGCAAACCATACAAAATCATAGATAATACATAGAAATTATAAAGAATAGCAGGATACAATCGCTGCATTACATATAAAACCACTGCATAAAGTGTATAAAAACTAAAGAAGTCAATTAATGCAAACTCATGCGCGACTAAATCTTTAAAAGCAAAAAATGTAATTATAAAAAGGTGGGCAATAAAAAAATAGATCAATTTATCGTACAACGATTTTACCAGATAACACACTATCATGTAAACTGGAAATAAAATTATATAAGATAAACCAATATAAAAATAGGTAATAGATACGTTTGAATTGTAGATAAAATAGCAAAATATTGGACTGATAATAAACGCAGCAATACTATGTAAAATAGCTAAACGCCTAAAATCATTTTCCTTCTCATAATACGGTTTAAAGTCACTTAGAGAAATTGATTTAGAAGTATTAAATATTTTGACTTTTCGATACATCAATTAAGTACTAAACGATTGAACTGCGTTGATTTTTTGCTTTGGTACGATGAATTTACAATTTCGAATTGAATAAATGACATTTGTCTAATTCATTTTTATTTTATGGTCATTAATAGAAGAAGAATAGATTTTTATCATTTTAAAGAATTTTATTCCTTTTTATTAAGACTGTTCATATGTGTGTAAAAAATGAATGGAAAGATTTGTTTTTTGAGTTATGCATCTTTTAGCTTGATTTATACACATTAAATATTAACTTAATGTATTGAAAAATAGAGTTTTATATTTTTATTCACATTAATTTAAAAACGTGTAATGTTAACTTCTTTTTAATTTATTCTTTCAATAATATGTTATTAACTGTATGTATATCTTCTCATAACATTGAACAACTTCTCTTGCAATAATTAATGATTTACCGCATATCATTATTTAATTTTAATTTCCTATTAAAAGATGTTAGAACTTTTAAAACCTTATGAACGAAAAAGGTAAAAAGGATGTTTATAAGTCGTTTTTTAAATTCCTTTATTTATTGGTGTTTAAAAGAACTGTTAATTACTCAATGTTTAAAACTTGCTTCAATTGTGTATAACACCTATCTTTGTAAAAAACAGATAAAATGTATAAACAAATCATTCCAATTGGAGCAGATCACGCGGGTTTTCATTTAAAACAAGCACTCATTTCATATTTAACAACAAGAGGGTATGAAGTTAAGGATTTTGGTTGTCATTCTGAAGAAAGTATAGATTATCCAGATTATGCACATCCAGTTGCTAATATGGTAGAAGAGAATGAAGGAATGTTGGGTATTTTGATTTGTGGTTCTGGTAATGGTATTAATATGACCGCTAATAAACACCAAGGAGTAAGAGGCGCATTGTGTTGGAAAAAAGAAATTGCAGTTTTAGCCCGTCAGCATAATGATGCAAATATTTTAACCTTACCTGCTCGTTTTATTAGTGAAGAGGAAGCAAAAGAAATGCTTGATGTGTTTTTTTCTACTGAATTTGAAGGAGGAAGACATCAAGGAAGAGTCGATAAAATTGCTTGCGATAATTAATATGAGTTGAATTTATAATCGAAGGAAGGTTATTAATGCTCGTTTAAGAGTTCTTGTATAAAAAGGTCTGTTTCTATTGTATAGTCAATGTAATATTGACCTGTTCCTGGTCCGTTAAAACCTGTATGAACCCTTCTTACTTTTCCTTTTTTATCTATAAAAATAGCGGTTGGAAAGGAAATAATCTCATTCAACATGTTAAACTGTTCAGAAGCCAGACCCTTGTTCGCTGAGCCACCGATTAGAAATTGAAAATCTAAATTATAACGTTCTTTTAAACGATTTATCTTAAAAACATAGTCTTCAAATGAATTGCCTACTTCATATGCTACTGATATTATTTCTAAACCAGATGAGTGGTATTTTGAATAAATCTCTTTAAAATATTTTGTTTCATCCATACAATTCGGACACCATGTTCCCATGATTTGAATGATGGTTACTTTGTTAGTATATTGTTCATTCGGAAAAACAAAATCGGTATTTGTCAAATCCTTAAGTGTAAATGTAAAAGGTTTACTTTCATCAACCATATAAGTCAGTGAGTCTGGATTACTTAATTGAAAATAATCATTGCAACGGGCATTCCATTTCCCCACCCAATGTTTACCGCTATAGAATGATCCAGACATACTGTCACCAAGTATTTTACCAGTAATTAAATAAGCATGTGACCCATCAAAACAAGAAAGAAACAAACTGTCTGCTGTAACATTGCCTTCAAGGTATCTAAAATCACCTGTTTCTGTTAAAAAAGTGCCTTTTGCTTTGTTTTCTTTTTGATGAAAGATACCTAAAGCCTTTGATGAATCAGCTGTTCCTGGATCGAAGGTAGCCTCCCAATTTCCGTCAATATAAGGATAGGTGACGTCTCTTTTTACAGGAAAGCGTGTTTTAAATCCATAACTAGCAGAAAAAGGAATTATGTAAGATTTACCTTTATTGTAGTTGATCCAATAGCCCTTGATATTTCTTTTATTTTTCTTTCGAACAACGAGTTCTGAATTGAATGCTGGAAAAACATAATGGATTGAATCATTCATCATTTTTCCTTTTTCCAATACAATGCTCTCTTCACCGTTTATAATAGTAAATAATTGAGATTTTTTCTTACCACTTATAATAAATTCAAAAGGTAAATTTGTTGTAGTATTTAATTGAAGCTTGCCTGTCCAGCTGCCATTTTTTAATACGGGTAGCATTGCTTCTTGTGAGAAAGATGTAAACATCAAGAAGATTATACACACAGTAGTGATAAATAGACGCATTCTTTTGAATTAATTCGAGGCGAAAATACTCTTTTTTGTAGGTATATTTACTACCGTGCAACCTTTTTATATAAAAGATGGTCTTGGAAAATAAGTAGTCGCTATGGATGATACTACATTAGTAATTGAATGTGTAAAAGGTAATCCCAGAGCACAGCGAATGTTGTTTGATAGGTTTTCCTCGAAAATGTTGGGTGTGTGTTTGCGCTACGCAAAAGATAGTGAGCAGGCGGAAGACATTTTACAAGACGGATTTGTGAAGGTTTTTACTAAACTAAAGGATTTTAAAAATGAAGGTTCTTTAGAGGGGTGGATTCGACGAGTAATGGTGAATACCGCACTCGATCAAATTCGGAAAAACACTAAAACGTTGGGGGATGTAAGTGTGGAAGATGTTCAGTATAAGATTGAAAATAACGATCATATCGCTGAACAATTAATGGCAGAAGATTTATTAAAATTGGTAAATTCTATGCCTGATGGATATAAAGTTGTTTTTAATATGTTTGCCATTGAGGGTTATACACACCGCGAAATAGCAGATACCTTAGGAATTTCTGAAAGCACTTCAAAATCGCAATATTCACGAGCAAGGGCATATTTAAGAGAACGAATACCAGAGACAGATGGAAGATAAAGACTTTATAAAGGAACTTTTTAAGGAGAAGCTGGGCGGATTTGAAGCACCTGTAAGACCTGAATTATGGGCAAACATCTCTTCTCAAATTGGAGCAGCAGGAGCAGCGACAACTGTAACAGGACTTTCTATTCTTTCAAAAACGATTATCGGTTTATCCATAGCTGCATCTGTTGGTGTTGGAGCTTACCTTCTTATTAATAATTCAAGCACACCAGAAAAAGAAGAAAATATAGAGAAAATAGTTCAACAAGATGTTTCTCAATCAGATGAAACAATTGATTCTATTGAGCAAGAAAAAGGTTCCGTATCTGAAACTTTAAATAAAAAAAGTGAAACAATAGAGATAATAACTCAACTAGAGAAAAAAGAGATCATGAATAATGAAGAGGTCTTAGCTTTTAAGAATGAACCGAATATTATATATCAACCTGAAGTTAAGAAGGAAGAAAGAATAACGGAAGAAACGCCTAAAGTAAAAACATCTCCACCTCTTAGCGAAGCGGTAACACCTGAAAAGAAAGAAGAAAAAACTATTGAGCCTGCATTGAATAAAACGGAAGAATCCTATTCTTTGGAAATGTCAAATGTTTTTACACCTAATGGCGACGGTACGAACGATTATTTTGAAGTTAATGCGAAAGGATTGAGTGATTTTAATGTGGTTGTTCTGAATCAGAATAGTAAGATTGTTTTCCAATCTCAAGATCCCTCATTTAAGTGGAATGGTGAGTTAATGGATGGAAGTCCCGCACCAATCGGCCCTTATTTATTTTACATAACAGCTCGTGATAGCAAAGGTGAATTAATAACAAAGAGTAGTCGTTTGAATATTCAACGCTAGTACTATTTATTATCTTTTTCTAATTGGATTTCTTTACCTCTTTTTGATAGCGCTATCATATACAAGATGAGTCCTGTAATTAATAATACATGACTAAAATCATTGCGATCAAACCATGGATGAATGTTGATTTTCATTCCTTGTATTGCGGTGTTTGGAATTAAAACCAAGGTGCTTATCCATAAATATTTGAAAGAAGGAGAAATTTTTCGCTGGTAATAAACCGAAAGAAAACCTAATGTCAATCCTAGGCCAAGAACAGAGTTTATAGTTGGAACAATCAAACCTTTTTGTGGATCAATTGTTAAATCAATTGAATTAACAATGATGGTTTGAATGATTAGCACAATAATAAGCTTAAGAACAACTATAATTTGAAGATTTTTAATCCAAGTTTGAAGAGGAAACACTGAAATCATAGCCAGTTCGATCAAACAAACCGCAACGATTCCTGAATACCAGGAGAAATGTTTACCTGTTACACCCCAATAATTAAAGAATACGTGCGCTAATCCACCACCGAAGAAACTAATTCCAAAAACAATAAAGAACCACTTCCAATACTTATAGAAAGGTTGATTGGCTGAAATTTTATGTGTTTTATAAGCAAAAAACAAGGCCACGATAAGAATTACTGTATCACCTATAAATGCATTTGGTTCAACTAAATCTAGCCCAAATAGACTAAATTCAATTTTTGGGAAATCGGTTCCTATCAACATAATTATTTACTACGCTCCTCGAATTTATGGATATTCTTTAGAATGAGTCGTTCAACGATTAAAGGCATGAGCGGCTGCATAAAAGCATTCAACTTACCAATTCCGGTTAGTACAGTTATAAATTTTCTACGACGAATGTTTTTATATACGGCCTTTGCAACACTTTCTGTTGACTGAACCTTTTTACCCTTTCTAGAGGCCAATATGCGCTTTGATCCGTCTGCGGCGATAGTTTCTTTGTTGTGTTCAATATCTGTAATTCCAACAAATATAATCCCAACATGAATGTTGTTTTTCTTCTCTTCAATTCGAATGGATTCTGCAATTGCTCTTAAAGCCATTTTAGAAGAACAGTAAGCAGATAATCCAGGTAAACCTCTAATTCCGGCTAAACTAGAAATGAAAACAATACTTCCTTTTGTTTCACGAAGATGCGGAATTGCTGATATTGTCGGATAAATAGTACCCAATACATTACTTTCAAATACTGTTTTATAAACTTCTGGGTTTAACTCACCAACGTTACCACGCATTGAAATACCGACGTTATTGACAAGAATATCAATCCTCCCAAAGGTTTCAATTGTTTTTAAAATAAGTAGTTTTGCGCCTTCTAGCAACGATACGTCAGAGCAAATACTGATGCTGTTCCTTTGGATTTTTTGAATGATTTCAAGGGTATCTATCAAGCGCTCCTCACTTCTTCCGTTTAAAACAATTGTATAGCCTTGTGTCGCTAATTCAATTGCGATTGCTTTTCCAATCCCCCTACTAGATCCCGTTATAATTGCAATTTTATTCATAGTTAAGCGCGTTTGCTTTTTGGAATATAATTAATTGCTGGATGATATTTCAATGCTGTAAAACTATTTGTCCATGCCATTGCAACATGCACTAAGAAAGCAATCCAAATTGTTCCTGACATTAGCGTTAATAAACATAGAACCAAGCCTAGAGGAATAGCACCAATAGTTTCATCTAATCCTTTAGGAATATGCGTGGCAGAATACAAGGCGATATTTATACCGATTGCGGGCCAAATACCAATGGCATCTGTTAAAGGAAACAAAAGCGTTCCTCTAAAAAGCAATTCATATCCAAATAAATAAAGCGCCCACCCCAAAGCATTAATGAACATTGTTTTTTCGGTCCAAATTTTTGCCCTGATTTGAGGATAGTTAACAAGATTTTTTGGCTTTTTTGCTGATAAATAGGCAATAGGAACAACCAAAAGGCAAAGTCCGAGTGTCCAAACAAAGGAGAAAAAGCTTGTTTCGGGTATAAAAGTTAATCCGTAATCAGCTGGTGTGCTCCCTTTTAGTAGTATAAGACATAAAACCAACGGAATTACACCCATACTAATAAACCCAAAATACTTTGTAAAGAAGATGTGTTTTATGGAAGCCTCATCAAAAGAATAGCGTGCATAAAAGCGTTTTTTTATACCCTCTGATTGTGCGGTAAACCAGTAGATAACAAAAAACACAAGGGATAGCATAACCGGTAAAAAAGTAGTAAGATCTCCAGTTTTCCAGTCTAAATCAACATCTAAAGTTTGATACATGTGTCTTTATTTTTTAGTATTATATCCATTTTCCACAAACCATTGAAAACACTCAGTAACAGCTGTTTCAAGAGGTGTTTGCGGTAATTGGAGTTCTTTACGGGCTTTGTCCACAGAGTAAAAATGATTTTCACACGAAATTACAGACAATTCCTTGGTTACAGCAGGATAGTAGTGGAATAATTTAGCAAAAAACGAATTAAAACTTCCATAAGTAGTCACAATATAGGTGGATAATTTACGTGTTGGAGGTTTAACCTGAATTGTTTTTGCTATTAGTTCGAAAGCTTGTTTATAGCTTAAATTAGCATTGCCTAATATATAACATTCGCCAATCCTTCCCATTTCGATTGCATTAGCCATTGCAAAAGCAACATCTTTAACAGCAACGAAATTTTTACCTCCAGCGCTATATCCTGGGACTGTTCCTTTATGGATTGCTAAAACCATCGCTCCAGAACTCGGTCGAGAATCATAAGGACCAATCATATAAGTGGGGTTAACAACAATCGCGGGTAGACCATCTTTTTTTACAGCGTTCAACACAATGTTTTGTGCTTTATATTTAGAATCCATGTAGTCTACTCCATATTTGTCTGAAGTATAAGGTTTGCCTTCGTTGCCCAGGTCATCTATACTTGTTCCGTTTCCAAATGAGTTAGCAGTACCTACGTAAATCATTCGTTTTAATTTGTGCTTTAAAACGGCATCAATAATATTTTGTGTACCTTCTATATTTACACGATTTACGATTAAACTTCGCGCTGGAAACATGCTTGTAGAAGCAGCGCAGTGCATAACAACATCCTTTTCTTTAATCGCGTTATCTACCGCTTCTTTATCAAGGATATTTCCATAAAATAATTGAATGGGTAAACCTTTTAGTGTAATTGGTTCTTTACCTGGCTCTAATAATACACTTACTTTGTAATCGCGACTTAATAATTCTCTTACAAGGTTGCTGCCCAATACACCATCGGGTCCAGTGACCAATACTTCCATTGTGTTGTTTTTGGCAAAGGTATCAATAAAGGATGAAAGATGTTTGTTAAAATGTCCTTATTAAGTCGGTATAAAACAAAAAAAGCTCCGACTTAACGGAGCTTTTTCGAGGTCTCGTCCGGATTCGAACCGGAGTAGACGGTTTTGCAGACCGGTGCCTAGCCGCTCGGCCACGAGACCTTTTTCGATGTGCAAATGTAAGTATTTTTTTTAAAAATAAGGGAAGAACTTAAATTCTCTGACGCTTTTCTTACTCTTCGATGATAATCGCGACATTTTGCACATCACCATTTATCGGGGGACAAATTTTTGTTACTTTCAGTTTTATAGTCTCAATTGATCTTATTTCTTTTTTTAATCGATATATAATTCGCTGGCCTACGTGTTCGATTAATTTAGATCGTATTGCCATTTCTTCACAAACAATTCTATTTATGTCGACGTAGTCAATCGTTTTATTAAGATCATCAGTTAGTGCCGCTTCTGTAAAGTTTGTATTTAACATAACGTCAACTATGTAATGCCCACCTATTTTTCCTTCTTCTGACAAGCAGCCGTGAAAGGCGTAAATTTTTATTCCATTGACCTCAATTGTGTGTTTCATGCAATTGATTTTATTTTTTCAATAACGCTAAGTCCTTGATTCATACGTACTAAACATTCTTCTCTTCCTAAGAAAGCAGCAATTTCAAACATGCTTGGTCCCATTGCTGTTCCGGTCAGTAAAACTCTAAAATTTGGTAATACAGAGCCTATACCTATGGATTTTTCTTCTAAGAACGATTTGAAGGCATTTTCAATGTTGTCATGATCAAAAACTGAAAGTTCAGTTAAAACACTTAACCAATCTTTCATTAATTGAGTTGTTTCTGTTTTCCACTTTTTAGTAATGGTTTGTTCATCATAAGATGTTGGACGTTCCATGAGATAAACTCCTTCACTTAAAATATCTTGAACGAAAGTTGCTCGCTCTTTCATTAAATGACAAATAGTTGTTAAACGTGAAACATCGAATGGTTGATGTAAATACGGCATTAACTGTTTTGCAAGTTCTTCGTTTGATGTTGAACGCAAATATTGTTGTTGAAACCATCGTGTCTTATCTGGATCAAACTTAGCACCTGATTTTGAAACTCGGTCTAAAGAAAATGCTTCTGCTAATTGCTCTAAACTAAATATTTCTTGAGTTGTTCCAGGATTCCAGCCTAGGAATGCTAACATGTTAATAAATGCTTCGGGAATATATCCTTTTTCTCTGTATCCAGAGTATAGTTCACCTTCAGCTGTTGTCCAATCTGTAGGAAAAACAGGAAATCCTAAACGATCACCATCACGTTTTGAGAGCTTACCGTTGCCGTCTGGTCTCAATAATAATGGCAAATGAGCAAATTCCGGACATTCCCAACCAAAAGCTTCGTACATCATAACATGTAGTGGTGCTGAAGGTAACCATTCCTCACCACGAATTACATGACTTATTTCCATTAAATGGTCATCTACGATATTTGCTAAATGATAGGTAGGCATTCCATCGCTCTTAAAAAGAACTTTGTCATCAAGGTTGTTTGTGTTCACAACTACCCATCCACGAATAATGTCTTCAAAGCGAATATCTCTATTTCTTGGCATTTTCATGCGTATGACATAGGGTTCTCCTTTTGCTAAAAGTTCTTCAACAGTATCCTGAGGAAGTGTCAAAGAGTTTCTTAAAGTGGTACGTGTAATACTGTTGTATTGCCAATTAGGCATACCCATTTGTTTTGCTTTGTCGCGAGTTTCATCTAATTCTGATGGAGTGTCAAATGCATAATATGCATGATCATCTTTAACTAGTTGTTGAGCGTATGGCTTATAAAGTTCTTTGCGTTCTGATTGGACGTATGGCCCAAATTCACCACCTAAGCTTGGACCTTCTGTTGGCATGATTCCACACCATGTTAAAGCATCCATGATGTAATTTTGTGCACCAGGTACAAAACGGGTTTGATCGGTATCTTCAATACGAATTAGAAATGTACCATTATGTTTCTTAGCGAATAAGTAATTGTATAGTGCAGTGCGAACACCTCCCATATGAAGCGGACCTGTAGGTGATGGAGCGAATCTTACGCGAACTGGTTTATGAGCCATTGATTTTATTTTTTTGCAAAGATAGTTAGTTTTAAAACAATGGCAGGTTTTATGTTTGGTTTAGCATTTGAACACATAAGCGTTGTTAGTGTATCGTTAAAATAGTATAAGAATTGCTTTTTCTGAACGATATGTTTTAACTTAGTCAGTTATTCTTTAAGAATTTAATCTATGGGGTCTTTTAGTCAGTTAATTGAACAAATTGATGCTTTTATTCGAAAGTATTATAAGAACATGATGCTTCGTGGTCTTATCTTATTTATTGGTGTATTTCTGCTTAGTTTTTTAGTGACAACTACTTTAGAGTATTTTGGTCGCTTCGGCTACATAGTGCGGGCAATTATGTTCTTTAGTTTTATCGGAGTAAATATTTTGATTCTTGTTCGTTTCATTATTATTCCATTGTTAAAGTTGTATTCTTTTGGAGATCGAATTAACCGATATCAAGCATCGGATATCATAGGTTCTTTTTTTCCGTCTGTTTCAGATCGATTAAAAAACACGCTTCAATTGCAAGATAATTTAGATGCGCAAGTAGGAAATATCGAGTTAATTAGAGCAAGTGTGTCGCAACGTGCGGCAAGTTTATCGGTTATACCTTTTGCCTCTGCAATCGATTTAAATGAGAATAAACGCTATGCAAAATTCCTATTACCAATATTTATAGTCTTGGTTTCGATAGCTATTTTTGTACCTTCTTGGATAACACAAGGTACGGAAAGAGTAGTTAATTTTGATAAAGAATATAAACCAATTGCTCCTTTTTCTTTTCAGTTGCAAGGTGGAAATTTAATTGTGGAGGAAGGTCAAGATTTACCAGTTGAGTTAGTTTTGAAAGGGTCAGGTCTTCCAGAACATGTTTATTTAGTTAGTGAAAATGGCAAGTTTTTAATGACACGCGTTGCTAAAAATAAATTTACAGGAGTAATAAGAAAGCCAAAGAATTCTGCATCATTTCTGTTTATAGCGAATGAATATGAAAGTTCTCTTTATAACTATAAGCTCATAGGAAAGTCGGTTATTGGAAAGTTTGAGGCACGGTTAACTTACCCAAGTTATTTAGGTAAACAAGAAGAGTTGGTATCGAATGCAGGTGACATGACCGTTCCGGAAGGAACAATGATCGAATGGAGTGTGCTAACGAAAAACACAAAAAAAGTTCGTTTTAAGATCAATCAAGAGTCAAAAGTTTTTGAATCTGAAGGCTTTAAGATAAACAAACGTTTTAACAGCAATGCATGGATAAATGTGTTAATGACAAATAGAGAAAATGGAAAAATTGACTCTTCTGGATTTCAATTGACTGTTATAAAGGATGGCTTTCCTTTTATAGAGGTTCAAGAAATGAAGGATAGTATTTCTGATGGTTTGAGATTCTTTAGTGGTAATATTAGCGATGATTATGGCTTAAAAGGCCTTTCGTTTGTCTATACGATAATCTCAGTGAATGGCAAAAAAAGTGAAAATCGATTAAATGTACGCAATGTTTCAGGCACAGAGTCTCCATTTGATTTTGCCGTTGATTTTAGAAGAGAAAATGTACAATTGAAAGATCGGATAGAATACTATTTTATTGTTTCAGACAACGATGGTATCAACGGTAGTAAGTCTACTCGAAGTAATACCTATACTTATGAGCTACCATCTTTAGATGAATTAAATGAGAAGCGCGATGAAGATCAAAAGAACATTGCGGCAGATTTGAATGATGTTTTAAAGAAAACGCAAGAATTTCAGAAGAAGTTGGATCAATTAAAGAAAGAAACGATGAATTCAAAATCGTCGGATTGGAACAAAATGAACAAGTTGAATCAGATGAAGGAGGATCAAAAGAGTTTAATGGAGTCTCTTGAAAATCTACAGAAAGAAATGTCTAAGAGTTTAGAGGAAAAGAATCAATTATCAGAAATGGATGCTGAATTATTAGAGAAGCAGCAATTGATTGAAAAGTTGTTAGAAGAATTAATGGACGATGAACTGAGAAGCTTACTAGATGAACTTGAAAAGTTGATGAATGAAAACAATAAAGATCAACTAAAAGACAAGTTAGATGAGGTTGAAACCACTTCAGAAGACATGAAAAAACAACTAGATCGTAGTTTAGAAATGTTGAAGAGATTACAGGTGAATGAGAAAATTGATGATGTAGAAAAAGAATTAAAAGCCTTAGCGAAAGAACAGGAAAAATTAAAAGAAAAGATTGAGAATGATCAAATTTCTGAAGAAAAAGCGAAAGAAGAACAAGAGGAATTGAATGAGAAATTTGAAGAATTAAAGGAAGACCTAAAGGACCTAGACGACTTGAATAAGGCTTTAGACAAACCTATGGCTATAGATAAGGCACTGGAGAAACAAGAGAGTATAAAAGATCAAATGGAAGGTGCAAAAAAGGACTTAGAAGATAAAAAAGAAAAAAAGGCAGGAGAGAAACAAAAAGGTGCTGCAGACGAGATGAAAGAGATGGCAGAATCTCTTGATCAAATGCAACAAGAATCTAATAAGCAACAGCAAGAGGAAGATATAAACTCCCTGAGATCAATTCTTGAAAGTTTAATGAAATTGAGTTTTGGACAAGAAGATGTAATGGAACGATTTGCTAAGGTAAATGATATGGATCCTGCATATAAGAAATATGGAAGAACGCAAAGAAGAATTATTGATGACACAAAAGAAGTGCGAGATAGTTTGTTAGCGCTTGCAAAAAGACAACCTAAAATCGCGTCTTTTATTGATAAGGAATTGAATTTAATTAGTGCGAATCATATCTTGTCTTTAGAAGACATTGAAGAGAGACGGAAACGGGAATTGGCGCAACATCAGCAATATGTTATGACTTCTTATAACAATTTAGCTTTGCTCTTGAATGAAAGTTTAGAGTCGATGCAACAAGACATGAAGAATATGATGGAAGGTTCGGGTAGTTGCAGTAAGCCTGGAGGAAAAGGTAAACCGAAACCTGGGGACTCTATTTCACCCGGTGATATGAAACAAATGCTAAAGAAGCAATTAGAGCAAATGCAAAAAGGGCCAAATCCTGGAGGAGAGAAGCCAGGAGAGAAGCCAGGAGATAAACCAGGTGGTAATTCAGGTATGGGTATGCAAGGTTTAGGAAATAAAGAAATTGCAAAGATGGCTGCTGAACAAACGGCAATCCGTCAACGTTTGGAACAAATGCGCAATGAAATGAATAAAGACGGCAAAGGATCTGGCAATAAGCTTAATCCACTTATTAAGGAGCTTGAGCAGCAAGAACGGGATTTAATAAATAAAGATTGGTCAAGAGACTTGGTAAAACGTCAAAAGGATATTATGACTCGTTTATTGGAGAGCGAAAAAGCAATGATGGAAAGGGGTTTTGAGGAAAAGCGAGAAAGTAAATCAGGAAAAAATGAGTCCTATGGTAACCATATTCAGTTTAACGAGTATAACAAGCAAAAGCTACGTCAGATTGAATTATTAAAGGCTGTAGACCCTTCTTTAAATAAGTATTATAGGGACAAAGCGAACGAATTTTTCAATCAGCGTTAAGTACGTTTTACTATACGTTTGTTACTATATGAAAAAAGGTTTTGATATTATTGAAACAATTACGATTGCATCTGATTTTCAAGAGATACAAAAAGTAGAAGCTTTAGTAGATAAAGTTTGTAACGCCATTGGCGTTAATGAAGATTTTTATGGAAATGTTCTTATTGCAGTTACGGAGGCTGTAAATAATGCAATAGAACATGGAAATATGAAACGTGGAGATTTAGAGGTGAAAGTGGGGGTTGGTAATTCTGAAGATGAATTTTGTTTTGAGGTAAAGGATTTTGGAAAGGGCTTTGATTTTGATCATCTACCCGATCCAACGGCACCTGAAAATATTTTAAAAGAGAATGGGCGTGGAATTTTCCTGATGCGAAGTTTAGCTGACGAAGTAGTTTTCGAAAATGATGGTAGAGAGGTTAATATTTATTTTAGCAAATAGATGATAACGGTTCATATAGTTGATGTAGAAATTCTGAATCTTGATTCAGAATTTTTTGTTTTACCACTTTCTTCTCTTGTAAATGAAGAGGGTAAGGAGGTGGGTGATGTGAATTTAATCTTTTGTTCTGACGAGTATTTATTGGAAATGAATCGGTCACATTTAGAACATGATTATTTTACGGATATAATCACGTTTGATTATTGTGATGGGCTGCTCATTTCAGGAGACTTATTTATTTCGTATGATAGAGTTGTTGAAAATGCTGATGTTTTTAATGTTACTGTTCAAGAAGAACTTTGTAGAGTTGTAGCACATGGTGTTTTGCATTTATGTGGCTATGGAGACAAGTCCGAACAGGAAATAGAAGTTATGCGACAAAAAGAGACATATTATTTAAGATTGTTTGGTTTCACGTGAAACATTCAATGGGGTTGTTGTAATTTTGTTCCACGTGAAACAATGAGGTATGTTAGGAAGATATGATGTGATAGTGGTGGGTGCTGGACATGCGGGCTGTGAAGCGGCAAATGCAGCGGCAAAAATGGGTAGCAAGGTGTTGTTGGTTACAATGAATATGAATACGATTGCACAAATGAGTTGCAATCCAGCAATGGGTGGTGTTGCAAAAGGACAAATTGTTAGAGAAATTGATGCATTAGGCGGTGGTTCTGGAGTTGTGAGCGATTTGAGTGCTTTGCAATTTAGAATGTTGAATCTTTCAAAAGGTCCGGCAATGTGGTCTCCAAGAACACAAAATGATCGCATGCGTTTTTCGGAAGAATGGCGATTATTGTTAGAAAGAAATTTGAATGTAGATTTCTGGCAAGACATGTGTAACGGATTGATCGTTGAAAACAATGTGGTTAAAGGTGTACGTACTTCTTTAGGTGTGGATATTTTTGCTGATGCAGTTGTTTTAACCAATGGCACTTTCTTGAATGGTTTAATTCATTTGGGAGAAAAGCAATTTGGTGGCGGAAGAGCTGCAGAAAAAGCTTCGACCGGAATTACTGAAAACTTATTAGAATATGGTTTTGAAGCTGGCCGAATGAAAACGGGCACCCCTCCACGAGTTGATGGAAGAAGCCTAGATTATAATCGAATGAGTGTTCAAGATGGAGATGTTAATCCTTCAAAGTTTAGTTACACGAACACAAAAGCTTTAGCGAAACAATTGCCGTGTTTTATTACTTACACGAACGAGCAAACACACGATGTTTTAAGAACTGGTTTTGATCGAAGCCCAATGTTTAACGGATCTATTAAAAGTTCTGGTCCCAGATATTGTCCAAGTATTGAAGATAAAATAAATCGTTTTGCTGATCGAGATCGTCATCAGTTATTTGTGGAACCAGAGGGTTGGAATACGGTTGAGATATATGTGAATGGTTTTAGTACTAGTTTACCTGAAGATGTCCAGTACGATGCTATGAAAACGATTCCAGGCTTTGAGAATGTGAAGATGTTTAGGCCGGGTTACGCTATTGAGTATGACTACTTCCCTCCTACTCAATTAAAGCACACGTTAGAAACTAAGTTGATTTCTAATCTGTATTTTGCTGGTCAAATAAATGGAACTACGGGTTATGAAGAGGCAGCTTGTCAAGGTTTAATGGCTGGAATCAATGCGCATCGAAAGGTCAAAGGCTTAAGTGATTTTATATTAAATCGTAATGAAGCTTATATTGGAGTTTTAATTGATGACTTAATTACTAAGGGAACGAAAGAACCGTATCGCATGTTCACGTCAAGAGCTGAATATCGCATTTTGTTAAGACAGGATAATGCTGATTTGCGATTAACTCCATTAGGTTTTGAAATCGGACTATCAAGTGAGGCTGATTTATTAAGAGTGGACAATAAGAGATCTGCCACTGAGAATTTAATAAAATCGTTTAAAAATATTGGTGTTACACCTGAACAGGCGAATCCTGTTTTAGCTGGTTTTGATAGTGCTCCTATTAATCAACAAGTTAGATTTAATACATTATTAACAAGACCTTTGTTGACTATTGAGAATTTAGGTCATGTAAATGTAGATATAGAAAGCGCAATTGACGCAGCCAAATGTAAGCATGAGGACAGTGTGATTCAGGCAGAAATTCTCATAAAATATGAAGGTTATATTCAAAGAGAAGAGGAACAAGCGCTCAAACAAAGTCGATTAGAGGGTGTAAAAATTCCTTTATTATTGGAATATAATAAAATTAAAAGTCTGAGTTTGGAGGCAGTTGAAAAATTGAATGCTTTGAGACCAATTACTATTGGACAAGCATCGAGAGTAAGTGGGGTTTCTCCAAGTGATATATCCGTGTTGTTAATTCATTTGAATCATTAGATATTGTTTCACGTGAAACAACAAAAAAAAATGGTCGCTTTAGTTAAGAAGCGACCATTTTTTTAAATAATTGGTTCTCGCCAATCTCCATTTTCTTTAATAAGATTTATGAGTTCTTCTACTGCAGAATCTTCTGATATGTTTTTCCGAACAACTTCTTTTTCTTTATAGAGATTTATTTTTCCAGGACCTGTTCCAACATATCCATAATCTGCATCTGCCATTTCTCCTGGCCCATTTACTATGCACCCCATAATTCCAATTTTAAGCCCTTTCAAATGAGAGGTTACTTTTCTTATTTTACCAGTTGTTTCTTGAAGATCGAACAACGTTCTTCCACAAGATGGACAAGATATATATTCGGTTTTGGAAATACGGGTTCTGGTTGCCTGAAGAATACCAAAGCAAGTTGAATTGATAAACGTTTGTGGTAAAGTTGATTTGATCCAAATTCCATCACCAAATCCATCGATTAGCATGCTTCCTAATTCGCTTGAGTGATATAATTGAAACTTATCTTCTTGATAAAGACTTGAGTTTTGCAGAAGAATAACTGGGTTATTTATATTATTAATCGCAAAATTCATGTAAATATCTCGGAATATATGCATTTGATTGCTGTAGCTAGAACTTATCACAAGAACCGCATTTGGGTGTAGTTTGATGTTGTGATAGTCTAATGTCGTATCCGTTATGGAAAGAAAATATATTTGTGACGCCGTAAAACAGGATAAATCGTCTTCGAAGGATAGGATAGGATAGAATCCGGTTTTATTAGAATAATTTACTTTCCAATTAGTGAAAGAACAAATTACACCGAGCATCCCTGGGATTTCAAAGTCGATTTGATTGTCTCCGATAAAAACATAATCGGCTGCCTGTTCTTGGAGTGACCATTTATCTAAAGGAACTGAATAATTGTATCCAAAACCATAAAAGTTACCCGTTTTTATTTCAGTCCGTTCAGAAAGGTCTGCCACAATAATTGGAACATTTTTCCCACCAATATTTCCAATATTGATTGTTTCACGTCTATGATGTTCAAAAGGATTATAGGGTAACTTGCTCCAATCGGCAGGAGGCAAGTCTTTTTCATTGGTGTGAATTAAATATTTTTCAGCTAAAATTCGAGCGACAGGTATTTCAAATTCTGGCTCTTCTGTTAATGAAACGCGAATAGTGTCTCCAATTCCATCTTCCAATAGTGCTCCAATTCCAACAGCCGATTTTATTCTACCATCTTCTCCATCACCAGCCTCTGTTACACCAAGATGAATCGGATAGTAATGATTGTTTTCGAGCATTTTTGCACTCAATAAGCGATAAGCTTGAACCATGACCAACGTGTTACTTGCCTTCATCGATATCACTAATTGATTAAAATGATGTTTTTCACAAATTCGTATGAATTCATAGGCTGATTCTACCATTCCTTTAGGCGTATCTCCATAACGACTTAAAATTCGATCTGAAAGTGAGCCGTGGTTCGTGCCAATTCTTATAGCCGTGCCATGTTCTTTGCATAGTAAAACGAGCGGTGTAAACTTTATTTCTATCCGTTTTAATTCATCGTTATAAGTTTCATCAGTGTATTCTATCGTTTCGAACTTCTTCTTGTCAGCATAATTTCCTGGATTAACCCGCACTTTTTCCACAAGTTTAGCTGCTATTTCAGCTGCATTTGGCGTGAAATGAATATCTGCAACAAGGGGAGTCGTGTAACCAAGTTCGTTTAGTTTTTTGCGTATCACACCAAGATTTTCAGCTTCATTCTTACTAGGTGCCGTTAACCGAACTAGTTCACAACCAGCCTGAATCATTCTAATCGACTGGTTCACAGACCCATCTGTGTCCATTGTGTCAGTTGTTGTCATTGACTGAAGTCTTATTGGATGTAGTCCACCGAGCAATAAATCACCAATTTTCACTTCAATACTTTGAATTTTTTCTCTTTTTAAGAAATCAAGACAATATTTATTCTTCATTTTTTTTTGTATTACTGAATCATTCATGAAGGATTATTTAAGGGCAATAACAAAAATAAGCAATATAATGTTTAACGCTTTTTTAAGTATAGGATTATGAGAATCTATAGACAATTCTTGTTAATTCTTTGTTATGATAAGAAATAAACATTTACCTTCGCCCATAATTATAATACTAAAATTATGAGTATCCCAAAAATTACATTCTCCGGTAATCATAACGAAGAATTTTACAAAGTACTGAGACAGAGAGTTAATACGTATTTTAAATCAAACAATATTTCTAAATATGCAAATGGTCAAATGATCTTTAAAACAGTTTGTATGTTTTTATTGTTTTTTACACCATTTACGTTATTGTTGACTGTGAAAGGCAACATGTTGTTTGAAATAGGTATGTGGTTACTAATGGGGATAGGAACAGCTGGATTAGGACTTTCTGTAATGCACGATGCTAACCACGGAACTTATTCACGAAATGAGAACGTAAATCGTTGGGTCGGATATGTGTTGTTTATGTTGGGAGGTAGTGATGTAAATTGGAGAATCCAACATAACGTATTACATCATACATATACAAATGTTACTGGAATGGATGAAGACATCAATCCAGGTCCAGTTATGCGCTTTTCTCCACACGAGAAAAGAAGAGCTTTGCACCGTTTTCAGCATATTTATGCTTGGTTTTTTTATGGATTAATGACTTTAATGTGGTTCCTAACAAAGGATTACAAGCAAGCGTTTCGTTATAAGAAAATGGGTTTAATAGAGTCTCAAAAGATCTCTTTTGCAAGACATTTGGCAACACTTATAATTTTTAAAATTGTTTATGGGGTGGTTTTAATAGCTATACCGATGTGGTTGACAGCTTCACCATGGTGGTTTACTATCATTGGATTCTTTTCAATGCAATTTATAACAGGGGTTATTTTGGCGGCGATTTTTCAACCAGCACACGTTGTGCCAACGTCTGACTACCCTGTTCCAGATGCTTCAGGAAACATTGATGCTGATTGGGCAGTGAATCAAATTTACAATACAGCGAATTTTGCTCCTAAAGCGAAGTTACTTTCTTGGTACGTTGGCGGCTTGAATTATCAGGTTGAGCACCATTTGTTTCCAAACATATGCCATATCCATTACAGTAAAATTTCAAAAATTGTGAAAGAAACGGCAGCAGAATATAACTTACCTTATCATTCATTTAAGACTTTCGGTAATGCGCTTTCTGAGCACACAAAGATGTTGAGGAATTTAGGTCGTTATGACGATGCACCGGGTGTTCATTAAAAAATAGACTTCGGATGAATTTCGAAGAATTTCGAGCATATTGTTTAGAAAAGCCTTTTGTTACAGAAGGCTTTCCTTTTGACCAAAAGACGCTGGTGTTGAAAGTTGCTGGTAAAATGTTTGCATTGGCAGATATAGAGGATTTCAATTCTATCAATGTAAAATGCGATCCTGAAAAATCAATTGAATTAAGGGAGAGTTACTCAGGTGTAGAACCAGGATACCACATGAATAAAAAACACTGGAATACCGTTGCCATTAATAATGATGTTTCACGAGGATTAATTTTTAAATTAATTGATCACTCCTACGACTTAGTGTTTAAATCACTTCCAAACAAAACAAGAAATGAGCTTACGCTGGGATAAATTTATTTGGAGTGTTCGTTTGGCTAAAACAAGAAGTCAGGCAAGTGAAGCAATTTCGAAAGGAAAAATTAAGGTTAATGGTTCTCAAATAAAGCCATCCAAAGAACCCAAGATCGGTGATACACTATTAATTTCACATAATAGTGCGGTCTTTTCATATAAGATTTTAAATCTATTAGATAAGCGAGTTGGACCTAAATTAGTCGTGGATTATCTTTTAGAAACTACGACAGACGAGGAAAGAGAAAAATTCAGACTCTATAAACTTGCACAAAGTGCGTATCGTGAGAATGGCACCGGTAAACCCACAAAAAAAGATCGTCGGGAATTAGATGGTTTCCTTGAAAATTGGGAAGAGGATCTAAATAGTTAAAAAAAGATTACCTCTCCTGTAACTTATTTCATGTTGATTGGTCTAACACTTAAGAAACGATAAAAAGTGTTTAAATCAAATATAAACAATATGAAAACAAAAATCTACACCCTTGCAGTTCTAATGAGTTCAACCGGATTGTTTGCTCAAGAAAAAACTCCCGACACGACACGTGTGAATATGGGTAAAATGGAAATTATCTTAGTAGATCATTCTAAAGAGAAATTGGATGACCACGAAGCCATTGACACGTTAGATGCCGAACCAACGGATAACGACAGAAAGAACTATGAGGCTCATTGGGCTGGTCTCGATATGGGATTTGGTATAAACCTTAACAATGCTATGGGGGCATCATTCGATGCTAATCCATATTGGGAAAATGATCCAGCACGATCTATGACATGGAATTTAAATTTGCTTGAGAGGAAATTTGCTATTGCAAAACATTATGTTGGAATCACTACTGGACTAGGTTTTAGTTTTACACAATTGGCCTTCCGCGATAATTACGTTTTACAGAGCAACTCAGACACCTTGTTTGCAGTAATTGATACGGTTAATGATTATTCGAAAAACAAATTAAGAGCAAATTATTTAACTGTTCCTTTACTGATTGAATTTGCTACAAATGCAGATGAAGACAAGAGTTTTTATCTTGCTGCGGGTGTTGTTGGTGGCGTGCGTTTAAGTTCAAAAATTAAACGAACAGGTGAGTTCGATGGAAAAGACTTCAAACAATCATTGAAAGGAGTCTATGGTTTGAACTCATTTAAATTAGATGCTTTAGTAAGAGTTGGATATGGTGATTGGGGCGCGTTTGCATCGTATAGTTTAATGCCATTGTTTGACACAGACAAAACAGTAGAAGTATATCCATTAACATTTGGTTTATCCATGAATTTTTAACTCGTAACATAAGTTAAGTTTAGGTAAAAAAAAGCCGTCATTTTCATTGATGGCTTTTTTATTGGCATAAAAAAAAGGGTTAACTAATGTCAACCCTTTTCTGAATAATTAAATTCTATTATTTTTTTACAACACTAAATTGAGTTGTTTTACCATCTTCAAGTGTTACGTTGAAAAGGTAAGAACCTGAATTTAATGAAGCGATGTTTACAGTTGTTTTACCGTTTTCTAAAGAAACATTTTGAGAAAGAACTGTTCTTCCCGCTAAGTCAGTAATGTTTAATACTGCATTTCCTTCAGCATTTACAGAAACCGTAACAACATCAACAGCCGGATTAGGATAAGCAAGACCTTCAATTGAAGTTTCTTCGTTTAATCCAGCCTCAGCAGCATTAAACACCATTAATCCTAAAGCTGGAACGATGTCCGCACCAAAACCTGAAGCGAAATAAGCACCGTCATTTTCAATAGGAGTAACCGGTTGTAAGTAGAACGCTTCATTCCAAACATAATTTGTTTTAGAATCGAATCCTAAGTAAATACCAGTGTTCACCGTTTGTACACAAGCTAAATAACGTTGGTTATTTAACAAGGCAACAGAAGTGTTGAATTGTCCGAATACAGTTTCACCTTGTAAGTCTGATGGATAATAGTAGTATCCAAAGGCAACTGATGTTAAACTATTAAAGGCTAATGCAGCATCATTTAAATCAACGAAAGCGTCATCCCATCTGTATAGATTGATTGCCATTTCTTCTCCAGTTAAGTCAACTGTAGTACCTTGAGCTGAGAAATAAATACCTGCAACACCAATACGGCTTGCGTTTGCATCGCGTAAAACAACGCACTCACCAAAAGTATTATTGTTAGTAGATGGACGATATCCATTGTTAGCAACTGGCAAGCCAGTAACGACATCCAATGTACCCATTGCAAAAATAGAATTGTTCACAACGAAATCTGATGACACAGAGTTGTCTGCGTTATATTCATCCGTTATCCCTAAATTCAATGTGTAAGTTACCGTGTAACGACCAGCTGGATATGAAGCCAAAGAAAATGCCGGTAAAGAAAAAGCTCCAGCAGGAATAACATCAACGCTATCACCAGAAACCACAGAAAATGGACCAACTGTCTCATCATAAACAACTGCAGAACTAGGATTAGTAATTGTGCAGTTTAATGTAAGACCTGTTTGATCATCAATACCATAATTGTAAACGCGTGAGCCAATTTCAAAATTGAATTCACTTGCATTTTGAGATAATTGAGAAACAACACCAGTAGATTTAGAAATCAAAGTAGCTCCTTTTGTTATACCACAATCGGCATTGTAAAGACCTGTTTTGTTTCCAAAGAAAATGTTTACAGGATTGTTTGCCATTTCAGCTAGTAAAGCCGCACCAGAAGCATCAGATACAAATCCAACGGGAATTGTAACGTTAGCGCCATCTGCACCAGCACCAATTTCAATAACACCTGGTTCACGGTTTACAATGATAACACCAATTGCACCAGCTTGTTGTGCTTCGAAAGCTTTTTTGCCGAATTCGCATGTGTTACGACGAATAACAGCAATTTTACCTGCATAAGCATTTGCCATTGAAGGATTACATCCTTCTTCTGCAAGAAGATTTCCATAAGTAGCATTTGTTCCAGGAGTACCATCATTTACGAAAACAAGTTCACCAACGATAAAAGTACCAGGGATTAAAAAATCAGGTGTTCCCCATCCACTTGCAGGATCTCCCCATGTAAATTCATAGTTACCTGCAATTGGGCTTCCAATATCGGTTACAGCTAGTATTACTTGAGCGTTGTACATAAATGACGAACCAACTAAAGCAATAGAAAGTAATAATTTTTTCATAATCATTAAGTTTAATTTGTTGCTAAAATAATATAAAATTAATTCAAAACCTGTTTTAATCAACGTTTTTAAGTTATAAATGGTTGGAAACAAAAAAGGCATTTCAAAATTGAAATGCCTTTTTTAGGTAAAACATAAAATTTATTCTGCTGTTAATACCGCTTTCAAATACTCGCGATTCATTCGAGCAATATTTTCTAATGAGATGCCTTTAGGACATTCAACCTCACATGCGCCTGTATTGGTGCAATTACCAAAACCTTCTTCATCCATCTGACGAACCATGTTTAACACACGGTTTTTAGCTTCCACTTTACCTTGAGGTAATAAGGCATATTGAGAAACTTTCGCTCCAACAAATAACATTGCAGAACTGTTTTTACATGAAGCAACACAAGCTCCACATCCAATACAAATTGCCGCTTCAAATGCTTTGTCGGCATCTGCTTTTGCAATAGGAATGGCATTTGCGTCCATTGTTCTTCCAGATGTGTTCACTGAAACGAATCCGCCCGCTTGTTGAATCCGGTCGAATGCACTTCTGTCAACAACTAAATCTTTGACAATTGGGAATGCTTTTGATCTCCATGGCTCAATATAAATCGTATCTCCATCATTGAATTTTCGCATGTGTAATTGACATGTTGTAGTTCCAGTATCAGGGCCATGTGCGCGACCATTGATATACAACGAACACATTCCACAGATTCCTTCTCTACAATCGTGATCAAAAGCAACTGGCTCTTGACGATTGTTAATCAATTGTTCGTTCAATTGATCGAGCATCTCTAAGAAAGAACTGTCAGTAGAAACTTCATTCAATGAATAAGTTTCCAAATTTCCTTTTGAATCGGCATTCTTTTGACGCCAGATTTTTAGGGTAATATTGATGAATTTTGAAGCCATAATGCTAAAATTTTTCCTTATTTATTTATAATTTCTTGCTGCAATTTTGATGTACTCGTAGTTTAATTCTTCTTTATGAAGTGCTGATTTACTAATATCTGAACCGGCATATTCCCAAGCGCCAACAAATTTAAAATTTTCATCATCTCTCAATGTTTCTCCTTCCGCATCTTGGTATTCTTCTCTGAAATGCCCACCACAAGATTCTTTTCTATGTAATGCATCCATCGCCATTAGTTGGCCCAAATCTATAAAATCAGCAACACGAAGTGCTTTTTCTAATTCTTGGTTCAATTCATTTGCTTCACCAGGAACGAGAACATCTTTGTAGAATTCTTCTTTCAAGGCTGCAATTTCAGTAATTGCTTCTGTTAAACCTTGTTCGTTTCTTCCCATTCCAACTTTGTTCCACATGATTAATCCTAATTTCTTATGGAAATAATCGACTGTTTTAGAGCCATTGTTGTTTAAGAATTTACTAATGGCTTCGTTTACACGATTTTCAGCTGCCTCGAATTCAGGTCCATCAGTAGGAATTGTTCCTGTTCGAATTTCATCCGCTAAATAATTAGAGACAGTGTATGGCAATACGAAATATCCATCCGCTAAACCTTGCATGAGGGCTGATGCGCCTAAACGATTTGCACCGTGGTCAGAGAAGTTAGCTTCACCTGCTACGAAACATCCAGGAATTGTCGATTGTAAATTGTAATCAACCCAAACACCACCCATTGTGTAGTGAACAGCTGGATAGATCTTCATAGGTGTTTCATACGGATTCTCATCTGTAATTTTTTCATACATCTGAAACAAATTTCCGTATTTACTTTCCACCCATTTTTTACCTAATTCAATTATTTTTTCTTCAGAAGGATCGTGATCCCCTTGAGCGTAAGCAGATTGTTTTCCTTTTGATTTAATTTCTGATGAAAAGTCTAAATACACTCCTTCGTTTGTACTATTTGCTTCGATTCCGTATCCTTGGTCACATCTTTCTTTCGCTGCTCGAGAAGCAACATCACGAGGAACTAAGTTGCCAAATGCAGGATATCTTCTTTCTAAAAAGTAGTCTCTGTCGTCTTCACTGATTTGAGTTGGTTTTAAACGGTCTTCACGAATTGCTTCAGCATCTTCTTTTTTCTTTGGAACCCAAATACGTCCAGAGTTACGCAAAGACTCAGACATCAATGTTAATTTCGACTGATTCGTTCCGTGAACAGGAATGCATGTTGGGTGAATTTGAACAAAACATGGATTTGCAAAATATGCTCCTTGTTTGTGTATTTTCCAAGCTGCAGTTACGTTGCTACCCATAGCATTCGTTGAAAGGAAATAAACATTTCCATAACCACCTGTTGCAATGATAACAGCATGAGCAGAATGACGCTCTAATTCACCTGTAACCAAGTTGCGCGCAATAATTCCACGTGCTTTGCCATCTATTTTAACAATATCAAGCATTTCGTGACGATTATACATTTTAACACGCCCAAGTCCAATTTGTCTAGAGATGGCAGAATAAGCACCTAATAACAATTGTTGACCTGTTTGACCAGCAGCGTAAAATGTTCGCTGTACTTGTGTTCCACCAAATGAACGGTTGTCTAATAAACCGCCGTATTCACGAGCAAAAGGAACCCCTTGCGCAACGCATTGATCGATGATGTTGCCAGAAACTTCAGCTAAGCGATGAACGTTCGCTTCTCTTGCTCGGTAGTCACCACCTTTAATTGTGTCATAAAACAAACGAAAAATCGAATCTCCATCATTTTGATAGTTTTTCGCTGCATTAATACCACCTTGTGCTGCAATAGAGTGAGCACGACGTGGTGAATCCTGAAAACAAAAGGCTTTCACATTGTAACCCATTTCACCAAAAGATGCTGCAGCTGATGCTCCAGCTAATCCCGTTCCAACCACAATGATATCAATCTTTGGACGGTTGTTTGGAGCGACTAAATTTAAATGGTTCTTATGATCTGTCCACTTTTCAGCAATGTTGCCTTTAGGTATTTTAGAATCTAATATTGACATATCGATTGTTTTTTAAGACTATTTGTTCAAGAAAAGAATAATTGGAATAATCGCAAATCCTAAGGGGATGAGAATTGAAAAAACACTTCCAAATAACTTAATTCCTTTTGTATATTTTTTGTGATTAATTCCTAAAGATTGAAAAGCCGATTGAAAACCATGTGATAAATGCAATGCTAGAATGATCATAGATAAAACATAAACTAACACAGCAAATAAGGCATATTTATTCGTGTCAAATCCGTTTTTTGTTTGACCAAAGAAACTCATTACTTCAGAGTGTAAATCTTTATATCCTTCTGCTACTTGTATGTCTGTCGTTTTATCAAAGAATTTCGTGCCCTCTTTAATATTGATGATTTGTTCAACAGCTCCTGTTTCAGGATTTTTATAAGAAAGCTCCATAACTTCTCCCTTTGTCGTTAAAGCATACGTTAATTCAATATCCTTCTTAATTGCCTGACCTGTCATTGGGTCTTGACCAACGGGAACATTAACTATTTCTACATAAGTATGAAGCGGCATTGTATCTGATGAATATTTCATCTCCCACCAAAAATTAGCCATGTGTATAACAATGAAAAGCAAGATTGCGCTTCCTAAAAGAGCCATGTGTCGCGCAGGAAGTTTTGAATTAGCCCCAGGATTGTTATGAGCATAAGCAATGGGACGTGCTTTTTTGTTTTGAATCGCCAATAAGATACCATCTATGGAGTGAAATAGAATAGATAAATAGGTCAAATAGGACATAACCTTAATTAAAGGGTTGTGGGTCATAAAATAAGCATATTCATTAAAGGCTCTTCGACCTTCTTCACCACCAATAAAAATGAGCTGGAGATTTCCAAGTAAATGACCGACTAGGAAAAGGCATAAAAATAATCCGGTCAATGCCATCCAATACTTTTTGGCAATTGAAGACGATAAAATAGCTGATTTACTCATACGTATATGATTTCTTTTTTTAAAATAACTATGCAAATTTAATAGTTACAACAAACGAATGGGAGAAGAGTTCTTATTTAGATTGTTTCTACATAAACAGAGGTGTTTTTGTAACTTTTTAATTCGGACAACTTATGAATGATGAACTAAAAACGAGGGGTATGAAAGTAATTGTGTGTGTAGTAATGGGAGCATTACAGTTTGGGTTAAGTGCCCAAGAATCAGAACATTTAAGTGGTTCTGCAATTGAGAATCCTGAAACCAATGAAATTGAAATGACCAGATCCGTAGTTGATCATAACGTTTCTGAAGTAAAAATTTATCCAAATCCTTCACAGGGAAATATTTTTATTCAAGGGACAGTTGGTTCAACTTGTACAATTATAGTACTCCCCAAAATTAAGACAACTGATTAAAGTGTAATTTAACAGTTGAAATATGAAAAGAACAAGACGAAAATTTAGCGCTATTTTCAAGGCAAAAGTTGTCATTGAGGCATTAAA
>Ga0105050_10001047_pt1 | contig 42003 bp, 46 predicted proteins | sample FRY01_FD_78088 | JGI IMG/M metagenome (GOLD analysis project Ga0105050, IMG submission 78088) | Freshwater microbial communities from Lake Fryxell liftoff mats and glacier meltwater in Antarctica - FRY-01 | ecosystem: Environmental > Aquatic > Freshwater > Ice > Glacier meltwater ...
CCCGGTTGCCCCCGTTTTTTGTCCTGCCGCCGGTCCCCAACTAAATTTCCCGTTTTGGGGTTGGCAAACTTGCCCAGGGGGGGCCAAATTCCTTTTTGTGGGAGCCCCGTTGTGGGCCCCCCCCCCCCCCCGGGGATCGGCTTTGCCATTTTTTTCTGCCTCTATCATTCCCCGAAACATTTCGCCGCAGGCCGCCGAGATTTAATGAATCAACATGACAATCCTCAGGGTTTCTTTCTGTATATGTCCGTGTCATCAGCAGCGGTTGTTCTGTGTGTCCTGCTCGCCCACCCCCTCATCGCAATGTCCGAAAGATTGATTGTGACGGCGTTTCAGACGCTATCCATATTGACGCTGCCGCACATGATGTTGCCTTATATCATAGACAAGGTGCGCAAATTCCCGACGACCAGATGGCAATATTAGGCAGATGGCAATATTAGGAAATCAGAAAATGGCATTTGGACTCCCCGGGTTGGCCATTGTCCAATAGAAACGCCCGGTCGCAAATCTGCAACCACGCGCCCAAGGCAGACTTTAATATACAGTTCAAATTTGACCAAAAGCCGACTTTTAACCGCCATCACCGCCGTGCATGCTGCTGTCGGTCAAACTGCGTTTGTTTGACAGAAAATATTTCTCGAAACCGATGATAAAAATGATGCCGACAAATCCCATGACTATAATCCAGGGATCGCTATTGGCCTTCATCATCAGGAAAGCGCCAAGCACGACCAAATCAAAAAATATCGCACTCAGCAATATCCATCCTTGCGCCCCCACATCTTCACGCAAATATCTGAACACACCCCAGTGGATGACGATGTCCATCACCAGATAGAATATCGCGCCAAGCGAGGCGATACGACTCAGATCAAAAAATGCGGCCAGCAAGCCTGCTGCTACGACCGTATAAACCAACGTGTGTTTCTGAATGCTGCCGGACATACCAAAATGGCTGTGCGGGATGAGCTGCATATCCGTCAGCATGGCCAGCATGCGCGAGACCGCAAAAACGCTGGCAAGAAGTCCCGACGCAGTCGCAATAATGGCAATGGCGACGGTAAACCAAACGCCATAATCACCGAATGCCGGACGAGCCGCTTCGGCGAGGGCATAGTCCCTGGCCGCCGCAATTTCATTAATGCCCAGCGTCGAGCCGACTGCAAATGCCACAGCCATATAGACGAGCAGACAGATTCCGAGCGAGATCATGATTGCACGGCCGACGTTTTTTTCAGGATTGACGACTTCTCCACCGCTGTTGGTGATCGTGGTAAAACCCTTGAATGCAAGAATGGCGAGTGCAATCCCGGCGATAAATCCGGTCGGAGAGGCAGCATTTTCTGGCGCACTTTGAGTAAATTCAAAGGTGAACCCGGCGGCCCAGAGTATGGCGAGCGAAAATATCAATATGCCACCGATTTTGAGTATTGCAGTGACCGATGAAATCGATCCGATAATCTTGTTGCTTGCGATATTGACGAGAAAAGCAAAAATGATCAGTCCGATCGCCAGTATCGGAACCAGAACCGGTGACTCGCCGACGTCAAATAGCTGCAGGGTGTAAGTCCCGAACGTTCGGGCAACGAGGCTTTCGTTGATGATCATCGAGAACGCCATCATCAGCGCCGCCGCGCCGGTCACGGTCGCTGGTCCATATGCTTTCTTGAGAATCATGGCGATGCCGCCGGCAGACGGATATTTATTGGAAACCTTGATATAGGTGTAGGCGCTGAAGCCGCTGATCACCGCGGCAATAAGGAAAGCCAGCGGGAATAATGGGCCGGATAATTCCGCGACTTGTCCCGTCAGAGCAAATATCCCGGCGCCGATCATCACACCGGTTCCCATGGCGACTGTTCCCGCCAGTGACAGGCTGTTTTCTTTATAGGAAGAGTTTCTTTTATCGGTTGTCACTACGCACCCTTTGTCATCTCCTGCTATTAACTCCTAAAACGCGCTGCCCGATCCGCAAAGCGGTTCATATGCGATGCCGCTTCCGTTGTCAGAGGATGTTGTGTCGCATCCGCTCTGGGTGAAATAAGTTTTGCCATTTCACGAACTTTTTCGTGGGTTTTCTCAGGGCTTTCCGAGAGCAGAGCCAGCACGATATTCTCCAGTGCAATAACGCGAACACGAAGCTGGACAAGCTCGGCGTTACTCATGTGGGGATCTTCGGAGGCCTGGTTCTCCTGCTCGGTTTGCGCGACACCCTCATCGTCCCAGCGCGAAAGCGCACGAAAAATGTCGCGAAAGGGCTTGGCGTTTTTCTTGTCGGTCATTGGTCGTTCCTCTTTATTTGGGGCCGCCTTCTCGCGAACCAGAGCATTACGGACGGTATCACGATTCACATCCCAATTGGTACACGGCCAACATCGAACCAGGATATGACCGGTATCAGGTCACTATAGCGCAAATCCTGGTTCCATTCGCTCAGCATTTTCATCGCGAGCGAATCGATGACTATCGTGATTGCGAGACTCGTTCCCAAATAGATTTCGAGAATCCATGTTTTTGGACTGAACATCCAAAAACTATTTCGCTGGGGCAAAGAGACAAGTGAATATGATTAGTGGGCCTACACCAACCTTCTGCGGTTCATCCGCACAGGCTCGCGGCATCCGTACCTTGGCTGGTCAGCATTTCATTCACATTGGCTGCGATCACACCGTAACTGACATTTCCAAACAGCTTCTGACGTCCTTCGTTGATAACATAGGTTGGGCTACCCTCGATCCCATGTTGCTGAGCAAGGTCATAATCCTTTGTGAGTTTTGCAATGGCTTCACCGGTTTTGAACCTATGCATTATCTGGTCAAAATCGACATGCAGCAACCCGGCTATCTCGCGCTGCACGTCCCAGTCCGATACATCCTCCGCTCGTGTAAAAAAGGCAGAGCGCAGTTCCCGTGCGACAAGGAGGGACGGGCGTTCCGCAGCAGCGGGCTGGGCTGTGACGCCCTCTTGCTCAATCAGCTCGACCGCCTTGACAAACAGATGCGGGCTGGCTGATGAACGGGGCCGCGTTTTTGCCCAGGCATCGCTGTGAATCGGCAAATTCCCGAATTTCGCGGCAATGCCTTGTACATGGTTCGCATAGCCTTCAAAGCCGCCCCGCTCTGTCCACTGCGACGCGATTTTCGTCCATGTATCCGCAAATACAGAGCAAAAATGGATGTTGATCGTTATCCGGTCACCAAATTCTGCTTCAAGCCTGTCAAAATTACTCTGGGAGGCATAAGCCCACACGCAAAGTATATCAGAAAAATGGTCAATTTGGGCGGTTGGCATCACAAAGGTCTTTCTGAAAAGCTGATAACGACCAGCCATGATTGTCAATTTACAACAGGAAGCTTGGCGGCGAACTGCGCGGTAGAGAGATATTGCACAATATGCAGGAAGAAGCCGGTCTGTTGATCAGCTTGGCTTCTTCCCGCCTAATTGACCGCGGTCTTTGGCACTATTTTTTTGGCGGCATCATCAGTTCCTGCTGCATCATCAGGCTTTCCATCATCTGATGCATCATGCCCATATGCTGCTTCATCTTCTCCATATGCGCCGGGTCCATCTTCATCATGCCCCCATCGGCCATCTTGGCCTTCATTTTTTCTTTATGTGCTGGGTCCATCGCCATCGGCTTGTCCCCACGTGACATCATGCCGCCTTCAGCCTTCATGGACGCCATATGTGCCTTCATCATCGCCATATTCTCGGCCATGAGCTTTTCTCGCTCTGCAGGCGTCTTGGCATTCTGTGCTCGCTCCATCATCTGCTGATGTGCGGTATGATCGGCCATCGGCATAACATGACTCTGCATGGCTGGCTTCTGCTCCGGAGGCGCTGCGTAGGCCGCACAACCGGTCAACATGGTGAAAGCAGCAATGGTAACAATATAGGGAACTCTCATATCCAATTTCCTTTTTTTGCAGTTGTCCTCAAGGAGGACGAGAATGGCGGCGCGACATTAGAAATTCACCAGTAAATACTGGGGTCAGAGGAATTGTTCGCTCGAACTTCCGTTCGTCAATCAGCGCGTCTGATCATTAATCATGGTTCGGATTGCAGGCGACATCTCGCATCAATGGCACCTCGATCCGTCGCCGCTAGGCAAGCAAGCGATTATAAGTGGTGGCTATCGCCCAGACGAAAAGCCCGGAGAAAACACTCCATGTAACAAGCCCGACAAAAAAGCCTGGCCAATGCAATGACCAGCCCATACCCTCAAAATTCGCATGGACCATATGCCCACTCATTTGCATCATTCCGCCGGGGGCCAGGATCACAAAAAGACTGCATATGATCCACGCAACTCCGAAGATGATTGCAGTGGCCAAACCAAGTTTAATGGCATCGAGCTTCATTTCGCTCTCCTGAATGAAAACCGGCCGCTCTGAAAATCAGAGACAATGTGTAACCGGTTGCCAACCGACAATATCAGATCATCCAGTGGGCGTTTATAGGTAATATCCCTGAGCCACCGCTTTCGCTTGGCGGAGATCAGTCCCTTTGTGGAGGCCCGCAATGTTTTTTCAGTTGCACATCCAGCCCAAAAGATCGGTGTTCGACCGAAATCTCGGTCCGCTGATCTAAATGATTGGATGGTGGGTTAATGCATAAAGCCTAGCCAACAATCTCATCGCCCTTGAAGAAACAGGCGATTTCAATCGCTGCATTTTCGTCGCTGACGGAACCGTGAACCGTGTTCGCTGCCCGGCTTTCGGCCAGCTCCTTGCGGATCATGCCGGGAGCCGCGTCGACGGGAAAGGCTAGCGACTGGGAACGCGCGGAAGAGGTGACGACTGCGGTGGAGACGGGGCGGTTAATCATGCTAACGCCTTGCCCCCTAGCCTCTCGGAACGGCCGATGTGGCTGTAGACAGAACACCCATTCCATTGGTTCTATACCAGCAGATATCCGCCATCGACCGTGATGATTTCACCGGTCATAAATGCCCCGGCGTTGCTTGCCAGCAACAGTGCCGGTCCCATTATATCCTCGTCATGCCCCCAGCGGTGCAGCGGTATCATTCTGATTTCCCGCTCATATTGCTCTTTGTCCTGCTCGACCAGGCTGGTCATTTTGGAATGAAAGCGTCCTGGCGCAATCGCGTTCACCCGAATATGGTCATCGGCGAGGAGGCTGGCGAGATGGCGGGTCAGCTGGTGAATGGCCGCCTTTGATGTGCCATAGCTGATACCGCTTCCGGCACTGCCCATGATCCCGGCGATCGATCCAATATTGATGACGGAGGCGCTTTTCCCGGCCGTCGCCTTTGCTTTCAGCAATGGCAAAAGCTGCTGGGTGAGGAAGAAAGGCGTCTTCACATTCAGGTCCATGACCTTGTCCCAGCCGATTTCCGGGAATTCTTCGACCGACGCCGTCCATCCGGTGCCGGCATTATTCACCAGCACGTCGATATGATCTTCCCGTTCGGCCAGCGTCTTGGCAAAGGCTGCAATTGCTTCGCCGCTGCTCATATCGCCGGGAAGCGCGACACATTCGCCGCTATCGCTCAGACCGGACAATTCTTTGGCGGTCTCGTCACATTCGTCAGCTTTACGAGCAGTGATATAGACCTTGCTGGCTCCTGCTTGCAGAAAGGCGCGGGCCATGGCTTTCCCCAAACCCCTGGATCCTCCCGTGATCACGCAGACTTTATCATGCATCGCAAACAGATTATTTTGCATAGGAAACCTTCTTTCAAACTGGGCGCAAATGCCACGCTACACGCAAATTCTGTCAATTGTCAGGAAGTTTCGAATAAATCTCGCAGCGAGAACTGTCGTCGCGAGCGGATCGTATTCGACGGGATGACAAGGACCGGAAGCGGACGATCAGGCATACAGCTGTTCGTACAAGTCGTCGAACGCATTCCGACGGCGGACATTGGATTAGCCGGACGAGAAAGTGAGAAACAGAGATAGTGCGACCCGTCCGCGTCCAGACACAAGGCCGGACAACAGATCAACGGTCTCCTGAACGGCAACGCATCCGATTGGCTGAGTGATTGGGCCGAAATATTGCACCGTAGCCAGAATGAAAAGCTCAGGCTATTTACGGTCTGAAACCGAAGTCATAAAAAGACGGGATGACCATGCCCCTGATCCTGCCGCCCCTGCTGATGGTACTATTGCCCTCACCATATTCCGAAATCCAGTCACGCGACATTGGCTGCGTAGCGGTCGTATCGATCATTGCCGAGGAGCAGCACCGCAATGCTCCGGGCTCAAATGACTATCCCGATGTTCGGGAGTCCGGACCCCGGTGGGCCGCCATGGTTGTGGATCGGATCGCCAGGGAAAGCGGGCAATCGACAAAAGCTATCAGAATGACGCTCCGGGAGGCGGTGGAAACGGAACAGGCAGGTGTCCGTGACATTGCCAATCCCAAAGCCTATGTCGACGAACGGATGGGAATCTGTTTGTCATTGTTGCAGGCTGAACTTGAAATGGAAACCGCGACGCCATGAGACTGCTGCCATTCATGGCAGCATCGACTCTCGAGCGCTGGCTCCAAATATTGCACTTTGTTGCGGTTAAGGTCGGGCTTTCTGGGCTAATTCCGGGCCGGCAGATCATCTATCCGATCAAGCTAAATGGTGATTCATGGTCAATTTGCAGGCGTTGCTCTAATGTCGTGCGGACCAATATATGCGCGCCTTTGATAAATTCGCTGGGTGTACGTCCGTTAAACTGCTTGAATTCGCGGATGAAATGGGACTGGTCGGAATAGGCGGTTGTCGCGATGTCCTGCCAGTCGGTCAGTTCCTGCCAGGTCAGCCGGTTGGCCGAATGGAGGGCGCGGAATTTCCGGTGCAGCAGCTTGGGCGCGCTGCCAAAATATTTTTTGCACAATCGCTCGACCTGACGCGGGGAAAGCCTCATTTCGGAGATCAGCACATTTAGCTCATTCGGATCGGGAGAGGTGATCCAAGCGGTCACCTGGTCCAGAAAATCTTCGTCAATGCGTCTTGCGGGGTCGACCATCGCTGCAAATAGCTTATCTGCAGCTTCCACTCTGTGTTCTTCATCGGACGCATGGAATATGTCCTGTATATGAGGCAATCCGGGTTCCGGCACATAGGCTTCGAGTGGCACGAGCCTGTTGGCAAGCTGATCGGCGCCCACATCAAATAGCCGAGCCCAACCCATCGGTGTAATCGCGGCTCCGAAAACCTGTGCGCCGGGCGCAAAACGGACATTGCTCCATTGATATGTCGGACCACATAACAATGTGGCTCCGGGACCATATTCTTCTTCCACCCCGTTGATGTCGGTTGCAACCCGCCCGCGAATAACGAAGCGGATATTGGCGATTTCTGCCCGCATGATATCCGAAATATCATCCGGAACAGTGACATTATAATAGCTGCTCACCAGCTGCCGGATTTTGGATTGGGGCCGGAAATACTGAAATTGCACCAGGATTATAGTCCTCAAAATAATCCGCAAGAATGGCGAGTTTATGCAATCAAATAGGGAAAAGCTAGTCCATAAACATGTCCAGTTAAATGACAGCCTATTCGAAATCATCAGTTCACGGGTGTTCAAATAGCCATGACACTAGACTTAAGGAAACGAGCAATTTGCGATATGAAATTTGGTGAAGCGCCGAATTTCAGACCGGCTGTGGTTGCGAAGTCGTCATTTGCGTTCCTCGCGGTGCTTTTCCTGATCCTCGCGGCACAAAGTCCCGCTCTTGCGAAAGATCGCGACGTTCCCCGTGCAGAAGAAGGCTATGCCGATGCCGCGCTCTCGGACGGCAAGCAAAACTATCCTGTCCAGCTTTACGGCGTTTCGCGCGACTGGGACGCGCAATGTCGAAAGGGAAATGCGATCCAATGTATCAGGCTCGCCAAAGCATTTGAGGAGGGACTGGGCGCGCTCGTGAAGGACAGTCGCGCAGCGCTCGGCTATTATCTGATGGCATGCACAAAGGGTTCGGCAAACGGCTGCAGCACTTCGGCTGCGATGCTCTTTGACGGTGATGTTCGTCATCGCAACGACAAGCTGGCGTTAGAGAAAGCACAGCTGGGATGCGAGAACCTGAACGACCAGCGCAGCTGTGCAATAATGGGTTATACCTATAAGCGAGGGATGGGTGTCGCGCGTGATGATGGCCGCGCCATCGCCTTATGGAATCAGGCCTGCGTTCAAGGCGCAGATCTGGGTTGCCAGTTCAAGGCCTATGAATTGTTCAATGAAAATAAGGATGCCGAGACAGCTCAACAAGCGATTTCAATGTTTACGACAGCCTGTGATCGGCAAATGGCCTGGGGCTGCACAGGACTGTCCTTCGCCCATAAACAAGGCCGCGGTCTGCCGATAGATTCCGCCAAGGCGTTCCGTTTCGCGCAGGATGCCTGTGTTGATGGCAAGGGCGATACGGCCCTGGCTTGCATTCAATATGGCGATCTTCTGCTCGATAGCGGCCAGACCCAATATAGCGAGAAAGGCGCAAGCTTCCTCTTCACCGGGTGCAAGGGTGGCAGTGCCTATGCCTGCACCCGCTTGGGCATGACGGCAGTGTTCGGGCCAAAACCCGGTCAAAAAACCACGCTCAAGGAAGGTTTTCATTTCCTTCGCGCTGGTTGCGATCTCAATGATGCACAAGCCTGCGAAGCATTGGGGAAGGTCTATTTGACGGGCAAGGGCGAAATCGAGGCCCATCCCGGCATCACCTTCGCTCTGTGGGAAAAGGCGTGCAAGATCGGTCGGCAGGAAAGCTGCAAGGCATTGCACGAGTTGGGAGATGCGGCTGCATTTCGCAAGACGATACCGCCGATCGATCCGTCACTAACGGCGGCGGAGCAAGTGGTTTTGGCGCTGAAGCATCGTAAAGACCGGGATATAAACACCGCCTGGTTTGCTCTTGTTGACTTGATGCACGAGGGTAATGACGATGCCGAATGGCTGGTCGGTAGCTGGATGTATTATGGTGAACCGGGCGTGTTCGAAGCCAACCGGGTCAATGGACTGATCGCGATTAAAAATGCCGGATCGGTAGGGCAGATCGACGCGATGAAATGGTTGGGATATGCTTATTGGGATGGGTCTGGAGTTCCGCAGGACCGCCAGTTGGCCAAGAATTATATGGGCTATCTGGCATTGCAGGGCGATGAGGAGGCCATAGCCGTTTGGCGGAACATGGATGCCGAGGGCGCAAGGAAAGCCTATGCGCGACGGCAGGCAGAATTCGCCGCGCTTATGGAGAGACTGGCCAAAATACAGCAGACCCAGCGATATGCCCGCGCGGCATCTGCGATTAGTTCCTATTCTTCGAGCTCGTCCTCCGGTTATTCCAGCAGCTATTCCGGATCTTCCGGGCCGAGCCTGTCGGACAGGCTTTCCAGCATACGGGCCAATAATGATTATTATGCTGCCAATGTTTCGCGGGCGCAGGGCCGTTCCTGTCCGACCGGAAACAGTTACTGTTAAGCGGGAGGAATTATAATGAAAAATAAATTTGAGAGAGCCGTCCGCAATATACAGGGGGATCCAACAATGAAGATGACGAGATCGGCGACCAGAGCGATGTTCCTGCTGGCTTTGGCGGCAACACCGCTCGCCGCAAAGGCTGCAGAACCGGCGATGCCCCAATATAAACAGGCCATCGCCTGCGCGGGCTATTACACATTATTGCACTCACATATGAACCGGGCAAGTCCGGGTGCAGCAGCGACGCTGGAATATAAGGGCTTTGCTTCCGATTGGCTGAAACTTGCGGCGTTGCTGCGCCAGCCGAGTGACGATCTGGAAAAGGACTTTATCGCCAAGCAGCAAGACGCGAACGCACTGATGACGGACGATGACCGCGCATCCGAGCTGAAGCAGGTGCACAGCTATTGCATGACTACCGGCATTGCCCGGTTCAAATGGGACCAAAAATAGGAAGTTGTCAGGCGAACTACTGCCTGTCTAGGCCTTGTCGAAGCGGTTTGATTGCGATCAGCAATGTGACATCTACCGGCAAAAACGATTGTTAAGAGGAGGAATTCGTGATGACAAATCAATTGCAAGCACTGGCTATATCTGCGCTTTTCTTGGGACTCACCGTCCCTGCATTCGCGCAGCAACGCCAGACATTGCCAGATTTTTCCTTTAGTGAAGGGATCAAACGTGGCGACTGCAAGATTGCCTTCCGATCGAAAGATGGCGTGACAATGGTTGATTTGGGTCTGGGCATAATGGATTCCGTGTTCAGCGTTGAAGTCGTCAGAAGCCAGTGGGATATCGGGGAGGACGAAGATCCTGACACCAGCGATATCCCGTTAACCCTGACTTTCCAGAACGGTCAGACCACATCTTCGGAGTTTGGCGGATATAAAAATGGTTTTAATCAAGGCGTGTGGGGCGTGTGGCACGGCAAAAACAGCGATCCGGTTCAGTCGCAACGCGGTCTGGAAAAACTGATGGACGCTTCCTCGGCAACGGTATCGTTTGACGATGAAGAGCTTGCCGAGGTGAATTTGGGACCAGCCGGTTTTGCGGCCAACAAACTTCTTGATTGTGCAATCGCAGAACGGGAGAAGCGGTCGAACACATCTGACTGAATGGCAGAATTCAGGGGTTCGTGCCAAGCTATTGCAAGCTTGCTCTCGTGGATTAGCCATGTCTTGGCGGGCGCAACTCGATCGAACCAGGAAACACAAATATCTGAACGATCGACTCCTGTGGGGAAGTTTTCTACCGGTTTCGGCACGAGAACTGGGACCCTGCAGTCCAAAAAACTCCTTTATATGCAATGTCCACCTCTGGACTCCCAGCCGGATACAAATTCCGCTTCGGCCTTCCATTATAGACAAGCATATAAAAACGCCCGGCCGCAAAAATTGCAACCGGGCGTCTGTAACCGATAAATATGCTTAGCGCTTAGCCGACGATTTCATCGTCCTTGAAGAAATAGGCGATTTCAATCGCGGCATTTTCGTCGCTGTCAGAACCGTGAACCGTGTTCGCTTCGAGGCTTTCGGCCAGTTCCTTGCGGATCGTACCCGGTGCCGCGTCGGCAGGATTGGTCGCGCCCATGATGTCGCGGTTGGCCTGCATCGCATTTTCGCCTTCAAGAACCTGAACGACGCAAGGGCCGCTGATCATGAAGTCGACCAGTTCGCCGAAGAAGGGGCGTTCCTTGTGGACCGCGTAAAAGCCTTCGGCCTGTGCCTTGCTCATGTGAATGCGCTTGGATGCGACGACGCGCAGACCGGCTTCTTCCAGCATCTTGGTGACAGCACCGGTGATGTTGCGGCGGGTAGCGTCGGGTTTAATGATCGAAAATGTCCGTGTCACGGCCATGATATTGCTCCATAAATTCGGGAATGTTGTAGATTTGCGCCGCCTTTAGCCGCTGCACTGCAGCATGGCAAGTTTTCGATTCGGCCCTAGCTTTTGCCGCCGGCGATAATCGTCGCCGTCACTCCGCCATCGGGGGATTTGGTCGCGGAGATATGAACGCCCTCGCCATCCGCCCGTTCGCCGCCGATCATCTGCATGTCGCCGGATTTGACTTCGGTTTTTATGGTAATATCTTTTGATTTCATCTGCTTGCGGTAGAAATCTATTACATCATCGACACTGTCTGACGTCTGGAACACCAGCATCGCGCCGGACTTGCCTTCGCCCATGCCGGCCATGCTGGTCTGGACCTGGGCGCCGGGATAGAGCTTGATATCCATCGGCAAATCCTTGAGCGCCTTGTCGCCGGTGGCGATGCGCACTTCGCCCTTGTCCGACTTGATCACCGTTTCGCTATTCTCGTCATCGCCGCGCACCGAATAGCTGCCCTTGTTGCCGTCGCCATCGTCAAAACTGCCGGAAGCCCGTTCGCTGTCGTTGCTGCCGCAGGCGGCAATCATGAAAGTTGCGGGCAGAATCAGATATTTGTACATGGGGCAGGCTCCGGGTTTTTCGCGCGACCGCTTGTCCTATGTACCGGAAATCCGCCGGATTGGCAAATCAGGGGCCTTCGACCCAGCGGCCACCGTCCTGCTTCCAGTAACGCGGAGTGACAACTTCATTGGCACTCAATTGCCGCCAGACGGTGCGCGCATGGTCGATCTGCTCGGCGGTGAACAGGAAGAAGGCGCGCTCGAAATTCAGCGCCTCGTCCCGCCACTGGCCGTCGGACAGGATGATGTAGGACGCTCCATTGGCCGGTTCGCATTGATCGGAAATCAGGATCGGCTGCTCCGCCTGCCGCTCGGAACCGCCAAAATCATGGGCAAGGAAGCTGGCCGGCTCAGCGCTCCACAAGGCGTCGCCAAGCGCGACTCGGCCGACCTCGTCCTGCGCCAGCAGCAACAGTCTTTTTCCAACATCCAGCACCTTGCCCGCCAGCATCGGCACCAATTTCTCCGCCGGATCGCGAGTCAGATGATAAAAATCAACCCGCACCGCGGCAACTTCCCAACTTTCGAATCAGACTGCGCCGCATGGTTGCAACCGAATCAATCTTCGAAATGATCAGCGACATATTGGTTGAGCAGGCGCACGCCATAGCCGGTCGCGCCTTTTTCCCAGACCGGGCTGGGCTTGTCGGCCCAGACCATGCCGGCAATGTCGAGATGCGCCCATTTCACGCCATCCTTGACGAAGCGCTTGAGAAACTGCGCCGCCGTAATCGACCCCGCACCGCGTGGTCCGACATTCTTCATGTCGGCAATCGGCGAATTGATCAGCTTGTCATAGGCTGGGCCAATCGGAAGCCGCCAGACCGGATCGCCGGAATCCTTGCCCGCCTCGATCAGGTCTTCGGCGAGATCATCATTATTGCTGAAGCAACCGGCATGTTCATTGCCCAGCGCAATGATCATCGCGCCGGTCAGTGTTGCCAGATCAATCATCACTTCCGGTTTGAATGTTTCCTGCGTCCAGTGCATCGCGTCGCACAATACCAGCCGTCCTTCGGCATCGGTATTGATCACTTCGATGGTCTGGCCATTCATGCTGGTGACAACGTCACCGGGACGCTGTGCCTTGCCGTCAGGCATATTCTCGACCAGCCCGCAAACGCCGACCACATGCGCCTTGGCCTTGCGGCCAGCCAGCGCCCTCATGGTTCCGGCTACGGCTCCGGCACCGCCCATGTCCCATTTCATTTCCTCCATGCCGGCACCGGGTTTCAGGGAAATTCCGCCGGTGTCGAAGGTCACGCCCTTGCCGACCAGGGCCAGCGGCGTTTTCTGGGCACCATTGGTGCCATCCCAGCGCATCGCCAGCAACCGCGGCGGACGCTCGGAACCCTGCGAAACGCCGAGCAGTGCGCCCATGCCAAGCTTTTCCATTTCATCCCAGCCCAGCACCGTGAATTCCACGCCCAGGTCTTTCAATTCTTCGCAACGGGCAACAAAGCTCTCGGGATAGATGTTGTTCGCGGGTTCAGCGACCAGTTCGCGGGTCAGCGCAACGCCATCAGCCACGGCGGAAAGATCCTGCCAGGCTTTGGCGGTTTCCAGATGCTGATCGAGCACCGTGATTTTTTCGAGGGTGACCTTCTGCTTTTCGGGCATGGTTGTGCGATATTTGTCATGCCGCCAGCTGCGCAATTTCGCACCGAAAAGGAGGCGTGCAAGATGCTCTTCATCCAGACCGGATGGATCAATAACCGCATGTTTGGCTCCGGATGCCAGAATTTTGGCTATCGCTGAGCCACCTGCTGATTCGGCATCTTTCGCCTTGCCTTTGCCCAATCCCGTCAAGACCACCCGCAAGGCTTTGCCTGCTTCGGTCACAAAGGTTTCAAAAACTTCGCCGAGTTTCGCTTCAAACCGTGCCGCTTTTGCTCCCGCCTTCACTGTGGTCGCTTGCTCCAGCTTAAGCTCAAAATCGTCTAGTCCATTCTTGGTGATCGCAAATATGATCGCGTCAGCATCCGCGGGCCGCTCATTGGTAAAGTTGAAATTCATCGGGAAACTGTCCTTATTTTTGTGTTTTGAGGAGTGAAAAGCCTAAGTGGTTCACTCGTCGATCCGACTCATGCATGATCGGGCCGACATTTATCCTATCGTGCGGCGTTGCTGCACCGTCTTGGTTTAGTGGTCAAGCATCTGTTCATCAGAATCTGTCAAAGAAAATTTGCAGACTAGGCAAACAGGTGCAATAGGCGTTTGGAAGGTGGACAGTGCGATATTTAATGCCGTCCAAAATGGGGCTAAAAGCAGGTTGAGCCAGTCGATGAAATCCTCACTCGCCCTTTTTACCCTAACTTTGGCTGCTGCGACGCCTGCATCCGCTATGGGCCAATCACAAAGCGACGCCGCCGTTGTACCTGATCAGCAAGATGATGAAATCGAATTTAGTGCCGATAGCATCGACTATGATTTTGAGAACGACTTCGTCACTGCTGCGGGCAATGTGGTCCTCAATCGCGACGGATATAAATTGCGCGCCGACCAGGTTGTATGGAACCGGAAAACCGGCGCTGTTGTGGCAGAGGGCAATATCAGGTCGATCAGTCCCGATGGCGACGTTGCCTATGGTGATCGCATTGAACTGACCGATAGCCTGCGCGACGGAGCCGTTGATAACCTCTTGCTCGTTCTTGATGATGGCAGCCGCTTGGCGGCACGCCGAAGCGAACGTTTTGCCGACGGCTCGCTTGCACTGGAAAATGCCGCCTATACCGCTTGTGCGGTAACGACCGAAGATGGATGCCCGAAAAACCCCAGCTGGCAGATCAAAGCCGTGAAGGTGATCTATGATCCAGTCAAGAAACGGGTAAAATATCAAGGCGCTCGCATCGAGATTTTCGGCCTGCCCGTCATTCCATTGCCCGGCCTCTCGCACCCGGTTACCGACGAAAACCGCAGCGGCCTTCTGGTTCCGGATATCAAATTCGACACGGTGAACGGCGTTGGCGTGACCGTACCTTATTATTTCAGCATTGCGCCCAATCAGGATGCCACGGTTACTGCCCAGGTATTCACTGATGTTGCCCCACTGATCAGCGGCACTTTCCGCAGCCTTGATCAGAAAGGTGCCTTCCAACTGACCGGTTATGCCACTTATGGTTCCCGCATTCCGACCGGTGCATCTCAGCTCTTACCCAATGCCGAAAAAGATTTTCGTGGCTATTTTGCGACCAGCGGTCGGTTCCGGCTTGATGACAAATGGACGGTTTCCCAATCTGCCCGCATCGTGTCAGATCGTACATTTCTGCGGCGCTATGATATCAGCGATGACGATAGCCTTCGTTCTACAATCAATGTCGAACGGATCAGCAATAGCAGTTACTTCTCTCTCGCCGGCTGGGCATTCCAGACATTGCGGGTAAACGATCCGCAAAATCGCGTTCCGGTCGCGCTGCCGGTAATGGACTATCGCAAGCGGTTCGACGATCCGGTTCTGGGTGGTCGGCTTGAGGTACAGGCAAACAGCCTGGCAATCGGCCGCAGCGAAGGCCAGGACACGCAACGCGCTTTCGGATCTGCTCGCTGGGACCTGCGCAAGCTGACAGACTGGGGACAGGAAATCACATTGACCGGCCTCGTTCGCGGTGATGTTTACCATAGCGATGACAATGCCCTCAATGATACCGCTATCTATCGTGGCCAAAGCGGCTGGGAGGCGCGTGCGATTGCTACAGCTGCAATTGATGTGAAATGGCCTTTCATTGGAGAGGCTTTCGGTGGCACCCAAACGATCACCCCGCGCTTTCAGATCGTCGCGACACCGGGCTTGGCCAACCTCGCGGTGCCCAATGAAGACTCGCGCGCGGTTGATCTGGAAGACACCAACCTATTCGCCTTAAACCGTTTCCCCGGCTATGATCGCTATGAGGATAATGTCCGGGCAACATATGGGATGGAATGGGAAATCAATCGCCCCAACCTGCAGGTAAACATGATCGTCGGCCAAAGCTATCGGCTGGAAAATAACAATAATATCGTCCCTGAAGGCACTGGCCTGTCTGATCGTTTTTCCGATATCGTTGGCCGTACCAGTGTTCGGTTCAAGGATATCGTAAAATTCACCCACCGTTTCCGGCTGGACAAGGATAATCTTGCGGTGCGGCGGAACGAGGTCGATGCAACGGTCGGTTCTAAGGGTACCTACGCCCAAATTGGCTATCTGCGCCTGAACCGCAATATCGGCCTTGGGCTTGAAGACCTGAGAGACCGGGAAGAAGTCCGGGTTGGGGGACGCTATCAGATAGACAATTATTGGTCCGTTTTTGGCTCTGCAATCGTCGACCTGACCGATCGTAGCGAAGATCCGCTTTTGGTAGCCGATGGCTATGACCCGGTGAGGCACCGCGTCGGCGTCGCCTATGACGACGGCTGTCTCTCGATGGGTGTAACCTGGCGCTATGACTATGAGAATTCCGGCGATGCGCGGCGCGGTAGCACTTTTCTGTTCCGGCTGGCCTTGCGCAATCTGGGCGTGTAAAGGATTTTCAAACGGGTTGGCCCGCTCATATTGGGTTCAGCAGATATTTGTTATTTGCTGCATGAAATTTACTCTTTGTAGTTGAGAAGAAACAAAAAATGAATCTATTGAGTATGAAATTCCAAGGTTTCAAAACCAAGGCGAGTTTGATGGCAGCGCTTGCCATTGCAAGCGCTTCACCATCCGTCAGCCAAACGGTCGCGGACGCATCGCTGCCGCAAACCGGTCTGGATATTCCCGACGAATTGACAATATTTGGCAAAAATGATCCGAACGTTCGCCGCGCCACGGCGATTGTCAACGGCGATATCATCACCGGAACCGATGTTGGCCAGCGCCTCGCCCTGATAGTCGCAGCCAATGGCGGCGAAGTTTCGGACGAAGAGAAGCAGCGCCTGCGGCTTCAGGTATTGCGAAATCTGATCGATGAAACACTGCAAATTCAGGAAGCTGAAGCCAATGAAATCACAATCGCGGAAGAGGAAGTTGAAGCCACTTTCCGTCAAGTAGCCCAGCAGAATTTCAAACAGGATATCGACGCTTTTGATCAATATCTTCGGACACAAGGTTCATCCACCGACACGCTGAAACGCCAAATCAAGGGCGAATTGGCATGGAGCCGTCTGCTTCGCCGTAACATCCAGCCGTTCATCAATGTCGGCGATGAAGAGGTTAACGCCATTATCGAACGCTTGAACGCCTCCAAGGGCACGAGCGAATTTCGTATCGGCGAAATCTATATGGCGGCATCTCAGGAAACCGCGCCGCAAGTTGCCGAAAATATGAGAAAGATATTGGAACAGATCCGCGCAGGAGGTTCATTTGTAGCCTATGCCCGACAGTTTTCCGAAGCCTCAACCGCCGCAACCGGTGGTGATCTGGGTTGGGTCCGTCCCGCTCAATTGCCGCAAACCCTTGCGGAAGCAGCAGAGCAGATGCAGGTTGGTCAGGTTGTTGGCCCAATCGAAGTGCCAGGGGGTTTTTCAATCCTCTATCTGATCGATTCGCGTCAGGTGCTTACCGCTGATCCCCGCAATGCGCTACTTAGCCTCAAACAGCTGGCAATAAGCTTTCCGGAAGGCATCACGGAAGCACAAGCGACCGCACAAGCCGGACAATTTGCCACGGCGACACAGGGCATCAAAGGCTGCGGAGCAGCCAATGAAGTGGCCGCTCGACTGGGTGCCAGCGTGGTCGACAACGACCAAGTGAAACTGCGCGACCTTCCTGCCGCCTTGCAGGGAGCGATCGCGGATCTGCAAATCGGTCAGGCGAGCCAGCCATTTGGTTCGGTCGAAGATGGCGTCCGCGTACTAATCCTTTGCGGACGAGATGATCCGCAGACCGCTTCAGCACCATCGTTTGACGCCATCATGTCTCGATTGGAAAATGAACGCGTCAACAAACGGGCGCAAATTTATCTGCGCGATCTGAGACGCGACGCTATTATCGAATATAATTAATGGCAGATTGGAACGCCAAGCCATTTGCCATTTCCTGCGGGGACCCCGCTGGTGTCGGGCCGGAAATCATCGGAAAGAGCTGGAAACAGCGAGTGGAGACCGGCCTCAAGCCCTTTTTTGTGATCGGAAATTTTGCCGACTTTGAAAATCTCGCTGGTGTTCCTGTCCAGAAAATTGACCAGCCGATCGAAGCCGGCGAGACATTCGATCAGGCATTGCCCGTGCTCCATATCCATGAAGCGGCGGCCGCTGTTCCGGGAGATGCAACGATGGACAGTGCGCAATGTTCGCTCCACGCTCTGGAAATTGCCTGCGGGCTGACCCGCTCCGGAGATGCCGGAGCGGTCATTACCGCTCCAGTGTCCAAAGCACAGCTCTATAAAATTGGTTTTCGCTATCCCGGTCAGACCGAATTTGTTTCGGAACGCTGCGGAATAGCGCGAGAAAATGCCGTGATGATGCTGGCGGGGCCGACCTTGCGCGTTGTTCCCATGACCACGCATATCGCGCTCAAGGACGTGCCGGAACATTTTACCGAGCGGCTGATCATCGCTTGCGCCCGCGCCGCGGAGAAAGCAATGATCCGAAGTTTTGGCATAGAAAAACCACGCATCGCGATTGCCGGACTGAATCCGCATGCTGGCGAAAATGGCAATCTTGGCAACGAAGAGCAGCGGATCATGCAACCTGCGATTGATAAACTGCGCGAGCAAGGGATGGACATAACCGATCCGCTTCCTGCTGATACGATGTTCCACGAGGAAGCACGGAGCAAATATGATGTTGCTCTCTGTCCTTATCATGATCAGGCATTGATTCCTTTGAAGACCCTGCATTTTTTTGACGGCGTCAATATCACTTTGGGCCTCCCGATTGTTCGCACGTCGCCAGATCATGGCACCGCATTCAATATTGCCGGCCAGGATATTGCCGATCCGCGATCGATGATTGCCGCGATTCAGATGGCCGCCACCGCTGTCGCCAATCGCCAGATTCACAACAATTGAAACAGCCGATTGCCCTGCCCCCGCTGCGGGAGGTGATCAAGAAACATGGCCTGTCCGCGAACAAGGCGCTGGGCCAGAATTTTCTGTTCGACATGCAGCTTCTGGACCGGATCGCCGCAGTTCCCGGTGACATGGACGGGCAGACGGTTTTCGAAGTGGGTCCCGGGCCGGGCGGGCTGACGCGAGCCCTGCTGCAAGCCGGTGCGCGGGTGACCGCGGTGGAACGCGACAATCGCTGCCTGCCGGCACTGGCGGAACTGGGCGACCATTTTCCGGGCCAGTTGACGGTCATCGATGATGATGCCTTGAAAATTGATCTGGCCAACATGTTCGATGAGCCTTTTCATATTGTCTCCAATCTGCCCTATAATGTCGGCTCGGCACTGCTGATCAAATGGCTGTCCGAATCCGAGTGGCCACCCCAATGGCAATCACTCACGCTGATGTTCCAGCGCGAAGTGGCCGACCGGATTGTCGCCAGCGAAGCAAGTGAGGCTTACGGCCGCCTGTCGATTCTGGCGCAATGGCGATGCCACGCCAAACTCGCGATGACGGTGCATCGCTCCGCTTTCACACCGCCGCCGAAGGTGATGTCGGCGATTGTTCATCTGACACCCAAAGCTCAGCCGGAAGGCGTTGATCCCGCGGTTCTGGCCCATCTTACCCAGGCTGCGTTCGGGCAGCGACGCAAGATGCTCCGGCAGAGCCTGAAGGGCATGGCCGGGGCGCTGGGAGCGCTGGAAAGCCTGGGCATTGACAGTTCCAGACGCCCCGAAACGGTTAGCGTCGATGATTTCGTCAATATCGCCCGGTTGCTGTCTTAGAACCGATCGCTTTCGCGCTAGCCTTATCCCGCAGCCTTTAACTTCCGCCGATAGGCGTGCAGCAACGGTTCGGTATAACCGCTTGGCTGTTCGACACCCTTGAACACCAGATCGCGGGCGGCCTGAAAAGCCAGGCTGGCATCTGGGTTCGGGGCCATTGGCCGGTAGAGCGGATCGCCTGCATTCTGCCCGTCGACCTTGGCCGCCATCCGCAGCAGAGCGGCATCGACCTGCGCTGGCGAACAGACGCCGTGCAACATCCAGTTGGCCATATGCTGCGATGAAATCCGCAACGTCGCGCGGTCTTCCATCAAGCCGACATCGTTGATGTCAGGGACCTTGGAGCAGCCGATGCCCTGGTCGATCCAGCGCACCACATAGCCCAATATGCCCTGGGCATTATTGTCAAGTTCGCGTTCGATTTCCTCGTCCGACCAGTTGTGGCCGTCGGCGAGCGGGATCGTCAGCAGTTTCGCGAGCGGGGCGATGCCTTCTGTTGCCACTTCCTTCTGCCGGTCGAATACATTGACCCGGTGATAATGGATCGCGTGCAGCGTCGCCGCTGTCGGGCTTGGCACCCAGGCGGTATTGGCGCCGGTCATCGGATGACCTATTTTCTGTTCCATCATGTCGGCCATCATGTCGGGCGCTGCCCACATGCCCTTGCCGATCTGCGCCTTGCCGGACATGCCGCACGCGAGACCAATGGCGACGTTGCGCTGCTCATAAGCGGTGATCCAGTCGCTCTTCTTGATATCGCCCTTGGCCAGCATCGCGCCGGCCTGCATTGAGGTGTGGATTTCGTCGCCGGTGCGATCGAGGAAACCGGTGTTGATGAACACAACCCGGTCCTTCACCGCGTATATACAGGCAGCGAGATTGGCAGATGTCCGACGTTCCTCGTCCATCACGCCGACCTTGATGGTGTTGCGGTCGAGACCCAGAAAATCTTCCACAGCATCGAACAGATCATTGGTGAACGCGCATTCTTCCGGCCCGTGCATCTTCGGTTTCACGATATAGATCGACCCGGCGCGGCTGTTGCGCAGCTCGCCCAGCCCCTTGATATCGTGCATCGCGATCAGGCTGGTGAATATGCCATCGAGCAGCCCTTCCGGTGCTTCTTCACCATCGGCCAGCAAGACCGCCGGATTGGTCATCAGATGCCCGACATTGCGGACAAACATAAGACTGCGGCCCGGCAGGGTGAATGGCTTGCCATCACGATCGATATAGTCGCGGTCCGGATTGGCCTTGCGTTCGACTGTCCTGCCGCCTTTATCGAAGGAAGCATCGAGATCGCCGCGCATCAGGCCCAGCCAGTTGCTGTAAGCCAGAACCTTGTCCTCGGCATCCACGGCGGCAACCGAATCTTCCATGTCGATAATCGTGGTGAGCGCGGCCTCGAGGAGCACATCAGCGATATTGGCGGGGTCATCCTTGCCGATCGGACTATTCGCGTCGATCACGACTTCTGCGTGCAGACCATTATGTTTGAGAAGGAAGGAGGCGCCATTGCGGCCGACCAGTTGCGCAGGATCAGCGAGCGACAAGTCGCCACCATCATAATCTGCCCATGTTCTCGTCGCGAGCGGGAATACCTCGTCGAGAAAGGCTTTTGCCGCTGTGATCACGGCAGCCCCGCGTTCCGGATCATAGCCACCGGGCTTTGCTGGTGGCGCATCAAGCGCATCGGTGCCGTAAAACGCATCATAAAGGCTGCCCCAGCGCGCATTGGCGGCGTTCAGAACGAACCGGTCGTTGAGCGAGGGTACCACCAGTTGCGGTCCGGCCATCGTCGCGATTTCCGGGTCAACATTTTCGGTACTGATCGAAAAAGTCTTTGGTTCTTCAACCAGATATCCGATGTGTTTCAGAAAGGCCTGATATTCCGCCTGATCAATCGGTTGTCCCTTATGATCAATATGCCACGCATCAATCTCCGCTTGCAGGCTCTCCCGCCTTGCCAACAGCACCGCATTCCGCGGGGCGAAACTAGCGAGCAACTCTGCAAAACCCAGCCAGAATTTTGCGCCGTCCACACCGGTTCCCGGCAAGGCTCGGTCATTGACAAAATCAAACAGCTCCTGCGCGATCTGGATGCCGTTCTGGCTGACATATTCGGACATAATATTTCCTCGTTCAAATGCATTTATCCGGGGCTTACAGAGTGCACTGCAAGTTTTCAAAATTTCCGGGGAGGAATCGCAGCCGTCTATGGCGGCTCTTTTTCGCGCTGTAAATGGGATCGCAGAAACAGATATTCCCAGAGATGAACTTTACAAACTTTACACTGTTATGAAAATTTTTGCCCCTCCTCCCAAAAATTCCAAAGAATCCTGCAAAAGGCGCTGTAAATACAGTGATTTTATCTCACCAAATCGGGTTTCATCAAAAGCGGGTTCTGGTCGGATTTTTCTCTGGTACATTCTAAATGCTCCTTTGGGAAAGAGGATGGTGCAATTCCAAAGATCATACCAAAGATCATATCGGCCAGCACCCGTGTAGGACAGCCCCTTTCAGGTAATAGAGCGGCTGGCATGGGAGGATGACAAATGCTATCGGTTTCAAATGAAAGCAGATTCCTTCCCTGAACAAGCGACGCTGGAACGGGCGACCGACCTTCCGCTATTGCCGCGCACCCTGTCATGGGCAAAGACCAATAGCGGCACCACCAACCTTGATGGCCTGAAGACCGTCGCGGGCCTGCTGGCGGACGCCTTTTCAGTTTTGCCCGGCGATACCAATCTGGTCGATCCCGAACCGGTCGAGGCAGTGCGCGCGGATGGTACTGTTGATCAGGTCCAGCGTGGCCAGCATCTGATTGTTTCCGTCCGCCCCAAAGCGCCGGTTCGCATCTTGCTGACCGGCCATATGGATACCGTATTTCCCGCAGACCATCCGTTTCAAAAGATCGTCGAACTCGAAAACGGGGTGCTGAACGGACCCGGCCTCGCCGACATGAAAGGCGGCTTGTCGGTCATGCTTGGCGCGCTGCAATTGCTCGAGCAAAGCGAAGTCGCCAGCCGGATCGGCTATGACGTGATGATCAACAGCGACGAGGAAGTGGGTTCCGGATCATCCGCATCGCTGATCGAACGGCTAGCCAAGGGCAAGACTGCTGCCCTGACCTATGAACCCGCCCTGCCCGATGGCACGCTCGCGGGAGAGCGCGGCGGCAGCGGCAATTTCTCGATCATCTTTACCGGCAAGAGCGCCCATGCCGGTCGCAATCCCGATGAAGGGCGTAACGCGCTGATCGCTGCGGCAGACATGGCCTTGCGATTGAAAGCCCTGCACCGCGAAGGCCTGAGCGTTAACCCGGCCAAGATCGACGGTGGCGGCCCGAACAATGCTGTCCCAGATCACGCTGTCCTGCGCGTCAATTTCCGGCCCAAATCTCTGGCAGACCAAAGTGAAGCGCAAAATGCGCTCGACATATTGGTTACGGCAATCGCACGCGAACATGACCTAAGCGTCCATTGCCACGGCGGTTTTGGCCGTCCACCCAAGCCGATTGATCCCCAGGCGCGGAAACTCTTTGGCTTGGTCAAGCAATGCGGCGCAGAATTGGGCCTCGATATCAACTGGCGCGGCACCGGCGGTGTGTGTGACGGCAATAATATCGCCGCTTGCGGCATTCCTGTAGTGGATACTATGGGTGTACGAGGCGGAGCGATCCACAGCTCTGATGAATTTTTGATAACGGAAAGTCTGGTTGAACGGACACAATTATCGGCGCTGACGATCATGCGGATCGCCGAAAAGGGAGAATTATGAGTTTCCGGATACGCGCAGCGCGGATCAATGATCTGCAGCATCTTTACGAAATGGCAAAACTCACCGGTGGCGGTTTTACCAACCTGCCAGCAGACCGGGACTCGCTAATCCAAAAACTGGAGCGATCCGAGCGCGCTTACCGGAGTGACAGCAATGCGCATGGTGATGATCTGTTTGTCATGGTGCTGGAAAATGTCGAAACCGGAGCGGTGCGCGGCACCTCGCAATTGTTCACCAAAGTGGGGCAGACCTGGCCCTTCTATTCCTATCGTCTGAGCACCCATTCGCAAACCAGCAAGGAACTGGACCGGACGTTTAGCGCCCAAATGCTAGGCCTTGTTACCGATCTGGAAGGGGCGAGCGAAGTGGGCGGCCTGTTCCTCCACCCCGGCGAACGCGCCGGTGGTCTCGGCATGTTGCTGGCCCGCAGCCGCTATCTGTTCGTCAAGCAACATCGCGACCGTTTCGGCGACAAGATTTTTGCAGAGCTGCGCGGCGTCATTGACGAAGCGGGAGGATCACCCTTCTGGGACGGGCTCGCCGGCCGATTCTTTGGCATGAGTTTTCAGGAAGCCGATTATTTCAATGCCATTCATGGCAACCAGTTCATCGCCGACCTGATGCCCAAACACCCGATCTATACTGCCATGCTCAGCGAATCCGCGCGTGCCGCCATTGGCGTCCCACATCCCAATGGCCGCGCCGCGATGCGGATGCTGGAGAATGAGAATTTCTCCTATGACGGCTATATCGACATTTTTGACGGCGGCCCGACGATGGTCGCCAAGACCGATGACGTGACGAGTATCCGCAATTCAAAATCCGCCAAGATCAGCGCTATTGCTGAAGGCGAAACAAAAGTGATCATTTCGCAGGGCAATCTGGGCGATTTTCAGGCAACTTACGCAATGCTGAGCGAGAATGATGACGGCGTTACGATCGACGAACAGGCAGCCGTCAATATTGGCCTCTCGGTCGGTGACGAAATCTTGTATATTCCACGATGAGCGCTTTCGTTGAAATTAATTTCGATGGCATCATCGGACCAAGCCATAATTATGCCGGGCTGAGCGTTGGCAATATTGCCTCCTCGACCAATGCCGGAGCAACCGCCTACCCGCGCGAAGCGGCGCTGCAGGGCATTGCCAAGATGCGGCACAATCTGGAGCTCGGGCTGGCGCAAGGGTTTTTCATGCCGCTGGATCGACCAAATGAGGGTTGGCTGGCAAGTTTGGGGACGAGTGTTGCGGACGCCGAGCCGCATTTGCGCGCGGCGGCCTTTTCAGCGTCTTCGATGTGGGCCGCTAATGCCGCGACCATTTCTCCCGCGCCGGACGCCCCGGACGGCACATGTCATCTTACCGTGGCCAATCTGCAAACCATGCCGCACCGTAGCCATGAATGGCCGGGAACGCTGGCGCAGTTGAAACTGGCGTTCGCCGACCGGGACCATTTTTCGGTCCATGCCCCGGTGCCGTCGCCGTTTGGCGATGAAGGGGCCGCCAATCATATGCGGCTTTGCCCCGGCCACGGCGCGCCGGGTGTCGAGATATTTGTCTATGGCAAAAGCGGTGGGCCGTTTCCCGCTCGCCAGCATGTCGAAGCCAGCAAGGCGGTAGCACGCAAACATGGCCTGAGTGACGATCGGGTGATATTTGCCCAGCAGGCAGAAATCGCCATCGCCGCGGGGGCATTTCACAATGATGTCGTCGCGGTGGCCAATGAGCGGGTTTTATTCACCCACGAACAGGCTTTTGAACAGCCCGATGCGCTTTATAAAGCGATCCGGAACAAAATTCCGGACGCGGAAATTATCATTGTTCCAGCCGACAAGGTCAGCCTGGACGATGCCATCAAATCCTATCTGTTCAACGCGCAACTGGTGACCCTCCCCGACGATGGCGGCATGGCGCTCATCCTGCCAAGCGAAGCGCGCGAAAATGATGCCGTCTGGGGCTATCTGACGGATCTGGTGGCAGACAATGGACCGATACGCCGGCTCTGCCCGGTCGACGTCCGGCAATCCATGGCCAATGGCGGTGGCCCGGCTTGCCTTCGATTGCGTGTGGTTGCGGATCCTGCCTTTGTAGATCAGCGCTTCCTGGCAACAACCGAAAAGCTTGAAGCGATTGCCCGGATCGTCACCGACCATTGGCCGGCGGCAATCAATCCCGATCAACTATCCGATCCGGAACTGACCGAGGCGATCAAAGCGGCCAGAGGCAGGCTGCTCGCAGTTTGCGGCTTGACCGAACTGGATCGCTAGCGGATATTCTCAACTGTCGGGTTAACTTACAGTTTACCAATTTCTTTCGTAAGAAATGCCGGTTTTCTGGGTTTGGCACGGCGTTTGCTAATGAAATGTCATGTGGAAAAAAATCAAACGGCTGTTTGTAATCAAGACCAAATTCGAGGCTTTTCTCATTACCTATGCCCTTGCCACTGGCGCAGTCCGGCGTGGCCAGCATTATCTGGTCGAATATCCGGGATGGGGCGGAAAACTGCTGTTTCTGGCGGTAACCGGCGCGGTGTTCATGGCCGGCGCCAAGATGATCGAGGCGATCGACCTCAACAGAATTTACAGTTCCGAATATTGAATCGGCCAAGCTGTCGGAATCCAATCCGCAAAGGCGCATCAATCTGACCACATGTTCAAGACGATTCTGTCGGTATCTGGGAATAAGTGGAAGGCTTCTGTTGCCCGGTGCCTTCCAAACCGCTGAATTCCCTTCTGTTGCCCGGTGGGTTCAACCGCGCGTAGCTTTCTAACTTATGACCGTGAGGTCAATGGGTTAGGCAGCGATAGCGAGTGCTTCATTATCATTTGCACTTATAGGTTTTGAGCAATCACGGCATACTCAGGCCGGGCAAAAATAACGCCTTTGAACACCCGTCTATCCTAGTTCGGCCCCATCAACAAAGGCGTCCTGCATTGCTGCAAATCGCCTGAAATGGTGGAGCCGCCGGGTACTGCCCCCGGGTCCGTAGTGTCTATTACACGCCATCATTTATCACCATAGTCCGTCGAAACAGACAGATCCTATATAGGGGCATATTTCTGAATGAACAGTGCACAGACAAGAAAAAGGGCCAACCGGTTTCCCGGTTGACCCTCGTCTAGTTCCCAAAAGGGAATTCCAGAAATTCTAGGCTTACTCGGTAACGGCAGCGTCTGCAGGTGCAGGTGCAGCAGCTTCGTCTGCAGGAGCAGCTTCTTCAGTCGCCATAGCGTCTTCAGCAGGTGCAACTTCTTCAGTGGCCATGGCGTCTTCAGCAGGTGCAACTTCTTCGGTTGCAGCTTCGTCGGTTGCAGCAGCATCTTCAGCTGGAGCATTGCAAGCAGTCAAAGCGAATACGGCTGCTGATGCAGCCAAAACAGCGAATTTACGCATAATAATTAGTCCCCATATGGTCGTTCAAATCAGCTGGCAATTAAACCAGCAGAGCGGGCCTATAGGATTGAAAAATCCGAATGTATCTCAAAAAATGAAGGCTTTGATTAACCTGTTCTAATTATAGGATTATAATTTGATTTTGGCCGCGTTTTGGACATACTCGTCGGGATAATCCGCAACTTCTCGAGCAAAAATAGCCCCCTTTGCCATGCATGTTTTGCGGTACAAGAATCATGCAGCAAAAGGGGCGAAATTGGCTATCGCAAATTGCTATTTTTTTAGGCTATCCCGAATTTCGGTCAGCAAATCAATTTCGCTTGGGCCTGCGGGCGGAGCTTCTGCCTCCTTCTTTGCCATCACTTTGTTGGCATAGCGAACGATGATGAAGATGATGAAGGCGAGCATGACGAAATTGATCACGACGGTCAGGAACTGGCCCCAGCCGAGCATCGGTACACCAGCTTCTTTCAGTGCGGCATAGTCGTTCATCGCCCCGGCATAATCAGCCGGCGGCGAACCCAGCAAGATGAACAGGCCCGAGAAATCAGGCACGCCAAATATCGCGCTGACAATCGGCATCAGCACATCTTCGGTCAGTGATGTGGTAATCGTCGCAAAAGCGGCACCGATGATTACGGCGACGGCGAGATCGAGCACATTGCCCTTCAGGATGAATGCCTTAAACTCGTTTATCATATTTCGGTCCCTTCACATTTCCAACGCAATGTAAATGTATGAATATTACGAAATTGTCGAGCGCAAGCGTTGCAAAAATGGCCGATGATGCCTACTTTTACAAAAGCGGAACGACGTCTCGCCGCGCGGATGGAGGGTATTCAAACATGCTGACAAAATGGATTAAATTTCTTGTGGTTCCGGCCGTGGCCTTGTCGCTAAGCGCCTGCGGGATCAACAGCGTGCCCACCGCGGAGGAAAATGCAAAAGCCAAATGGGCTGATGTCGAAAGCACCTATCAGCGCCGCGCCGATCTGATCCCGAATCTGGTGGAAACCGTGAAGGGCTTTGCGACCCAGGAGCAGGACACCCTGACCGCGGTGGTTGAAGCCCGGGCAAAGGCTAGCTCCATTCAGCTCAGCGCCGACGATCTTGGCGATCCCGCCAAGGTCCAGGAATTTGCAGCAGCGCAAGGCGCGCTCTCAAAAGGACTTGGACGCCTGATGGCGACGGTTGAAGCCTATCCCGACCTCAAGTCCAACCAGAATTTCCTCGCGCTGCAAAGCCAGTTGGAAGGGACCGAGAACCGCATCAATGTCGCCCGTCGCGATTATAATGAAGCGGTCCGCCAATATAATACCACAATCCGGACATTCCCCGATATTATCGGCGCCAAAATCATCCATGGAGCAAAACCGATGGAACCATTTGCCGCGACAACCGAAGGCGCCGACGAAGCACCTGAAGTCAGCTTCTAGGGGTGATTGCTCTTCGATTCTTTCATCCGTTGAAGACGGCCCTTTCCGGCTTGGCCGTCGCCCTTTTGGCAGTCGCCAGCCCGGCTTTTGCCCAAAGCTTCCCAGAGCTTACCGGCCGCGTTGTCGATCAGGCAGATTTGCTTGATCCTGCCCAAGAGGCTGAGCTCACGGCGAGGCTCGCTGCCTTGGAAACCCAGTCCAATCGTCAGCTGGTTGTCGCAACCGTCAACAGTCTCGAAGGCTATGATATCGCCGACTATGGCTATCAGCTTGGTCGGACCTGGGGCATCGGGCAAGACGGCGAAGGCGAGACGGAAAAGGATAATGGCCTGATCCTGCTGGTTGCGCCCAATGAGCGCAAGGTGCGCGTCGAAGTGGGCTATGGTCTCGAAGGCATCATGACCGATGCCCTGTCGAGCATTATCATCCAGAATGATATCCTGCCTCAGTTCCGCGATAACAATATGGCCGGTGGAATAATTGCCGGTGTGGATCGCATCTCAACACAACTGACCCTGCCGGAAGACGAAGCGCGTCTCATCGCGCAGGACGCGGGACAGCAAGCAAGTCAGGGCGACGGTGGCAATATCGGCCTGATGATCTTCTGGGCGTTCATTCTGATCTTCTTCGTCATCATCCCGATGTTCTCGAACCGCGGCGGCAAACGCTATCGTCATGGTGCCGGTCCGGTCGTCATCTGGGGCGGCGGATCAGGCTTTGGTGGTGGCAGTTCCGGCTTTGGCGGCGGCGGCGGTTTTGGTGGCGGCTTTGGCGGAGGCGGCGGCAGCTTTGGCGGCGGCGGCGCGTCGGGGGGTTGGTGATGAGCAAGGTGAACCAATTTAAACCGGACGATCACAAGATCGTCACTTCCGCAGTTTCGCAGGCTGAGAAGTCGACAGATGGGGAAATCGTCACGATTGTGACCAGCGAATCCGATCATTATGGCGACGTTGCCTGGGCCATATCAGGACTCGTCGCGCTTACCGCATTGCTGGTGGTCAGCCTGTTCCCCGAAATATATCTGAATATCATCGACTGGTTTGCTGGTGGCTGGAGCGGAATGACCGCCCTGCCCTATTGGACCCTGTTCATCCTTACCGCGCTGAAATTTTTCGGCACCAGACTGATTCTGATCTGGAAGCCGTTGCTGTTCATCCTGATCCCGCCGCCGATCAAAAAAGCTCGCGTGCGCAAGCGCGCGGTGTCTTTATTCCGGGTTACCACAGACCATCGGACGGTCGGACGAACCGGTATATTGCTCTATCTGTCGATGCGCGAGCATCGCGCGGAAATCGTTGCCGATGAAGCCATTGTCGCAAAAGTGGAGCCATCAATATGGGGCGACGCGATGATTGGCATGATCGATCTGGTGCGCGCTGGCACACCGGGCGAAGGCATGGCCGAGGCGGTGCGACAGATGGGCATTGTCCTGACTGAACATTTCCCCAAAACCGATCAGAACCCGAATGAGTTGCCCGACAGATTGATCGAACTTTGACATTCCGTTCGCCCTGAGCTTGTCGAAGGGTAATTTTTGCGGCAGGCCCTATTTCGACAGGCTCAGCACGAACGGGGTAGAAATGTCCGAAAATATCGAGATCATGTGGGAAGGCCGGTTCATCACGGCTAAGCGCGCAGGCAAATGGGAATATGTCTCGCGCAGCCGCGGCATCAGGGCTGCCGTCATTCTTGCGATTGATGCAGGATATGTGCTGCTGGTCGAGCAATTTCGCGTGCCACTGGGCAAATATTGTATCGAACTCCCGGCCGGACTGGTTGGTGACCATGACGATAATAGCGATGAAGACAGCGCGATCGCTGCGGTCCGCGAACTGGAAGAAGAAACCGGTTATCGTGCAGAAACCATGAGAGATTGCGGCGAATTTTATTCATCGCCCGGGATGGTGTCGGAAAGCTTCTCGCTGTTCAAGGCCGGTGGGCTAGTCAAAGTCAGCGAAGGCGGTGGAACCGATGGAGAGGATATTACCGTCCATCGGGTCGCGCTGGCCGAACTGGACAATTTTGTCGAAAAGAAGCGCCGCGAAGGTGCCGGGATCGATGTAAAGCTGCTCTTGTTGCTGCAACCGGGCTGAATATGTTCACTGGCGCAAGCAGCTGTCCATCTCCCGACATCCGAGCATAACATCATGGATGACGGTATCAGGTGCCAGTCAAGCGAGCACCCGCGAACCATGGTGCGGAATGAAAGATTAGGAAATGGATTCCTGCCTTCGCAGGCATTCCGCTAGCGAAAATTGTCGGCGTAAGCCTGTATTTTCAGAGTCTTGTGCGGCGTTGGTATCACAGAATAAGCGATAGCATGTTTGTCGGCATAGGCTTTTGCCGCATCGCAGGAAGCAAAGCTCAGCTCTACTTGACGCTGGGTATCACCAGAGCCTGCCCAGCCGGTCAGCGGATCGGGCTTGCGCGCTTCGGCCGGTTCAAATTCGAGTACCCATTTATCGGTCAGAGCCCTGCCCGACTGCATTGCATTTCTAGGGATTTGATAAATTCGTGCGGACATTTTTTGTTCCTGTCTTGAACCGGCTCAATAAGCGCGGGATATGGCAAATTCAACCGCTTCGGTCATCGCATCTTTCGCTTTTCCGGATGCAAAGATTCCCAGCGCATCGATTGCCCGTTGGCCATAATGCCGGGCCCTCGACATCGTATCTGTCATCGCACCGGTCGACCGAAGCAAGCCTGTTGCCCGGGCGAGATCCTCATTCGAGCTTTTATGCCCGATGATCGCATCTTTCCAGAATTTACGGTCTTCCTCGTTGCCCCGTGCATAGGCCAATATGACCGGCAAGGTCACCTTTCCTTCGCGGAAATCATCACCGGCATCCTTGCCCATGATTTCGCGATCGGAGCTATAGTCAATCGCGTCATCGACCAGTTGGAATGCAATGCCAAGATTGCGGCCATAGCTATCCAGCGCCAGTTCAATTTCTTCATCGCATTCCGCAACCACGGCGGCTATCCGGCTGGCTGCTGCGAACAAGGCCGCTGTTTTGGCGCCAATGATATCCAGATAACGGTCTTCATTGGTGTCGATCTTGCGCTGCGCGGTCAGTTGATTGACTTCTCCCTCGGCGATCACAGCGGAAGCATTGGACAATATTTTCAATACTTTCAGGGAGCCATCCTCGACCATCAGCTCGAACGACCGGCTAAACAGAAAGTCGCCGACAAGGACGGTTGCCGGATTACCGAAGATGAGATTGGCCGCGGTTTTTCCACGACGCAAATCCGAACCATCGACAACATCATCATGCAGCAGGGTGGCAGTATGGATAAATTCCACCGCGGCGGCCAGTTTGAAATGGCGATCACCCGGATATCCGATCAGCTTCGCCGCTGCCAGGGTCAGCATCGGGCGCATGCGCTTGCCACCGCCAGCGATAAGATGTCCGGCAAGTTCCGGAATGAGGGGGATTTCCGACTGCATACGGTCGAGAATTACGCTGTTGACCTGATTCATATCGCTGGCGACCAGCGACATGATAGGTTCAAGTGAAGGCGCGGTGTCCCGCCCGAGATGATGGACCGTTGCTGACATGTTGCACCGGATGTGGCAAGTCACTAGGGATAAGGCAAGTGAAATAAGGTCTCATACGGTTGCATCCCGCATATGTGGGACAAAATTCCGGACGAGCGAAAATCAGGCGGCGAACCATGGATAAAAAGCTTAAACAATATCGCAAAAGCATCAACAATATCGATGCGGCGCTGGTGTTCATGCTGGCCGAACGCTTCAAGGTCACCCAGGCGGTCGGCGAATATAAGGCCAAAAACAGCCTGCCTCCCGCTGATGGCGCCCGCGAACAGGAACAGATTGCCCGGTTGCGCCAACTCGCCAGCGACGCCAATCTCGACCCCGAATTTTCCGAAAAATTCCTGCGCTTCATCATCGACGAAGTGATTCGGCACCATGAACGGATTCGGGAAGAGACTGACTAGGAATCAGTCCCTTCAGACCTGGGCAATCTTAATCGCACCAACAATCCGCCCAGATCCTCGCTTTCTTCCAGCGATACCGACCCATCATAGATTTCCGCGACGTCACGGACGATAGCGAGACCAAGACCGGTTCCCGGCTTGCCGCTGTCGAGCCGCGCTCCGCGATCGAATATGCGCTGGCGGTCTTTCTCAGGAATGCCGCGGCCGTCATCTTCGATCTGTAGTTCGACAAATTCATCATCGCTGTCGACGGTGATGAACACACTGCCACCGCCATATTTGGCAGCATTTTCGACCAGATTACCGATCATTTCATCGAGATCCTGGCGCTCGACCGAAGCGACGACATTCTTGTCACCATCAATATCGATCCGGACATGAGGATAGAGCCGCCCGACCGCGCGTTCGACCGCTTGCAGGCTTTGCCAGACCTTGGCCCGGCTGTGGGCATGGCCGCGCCTGCCCACCGCCCGTGCGCGCGCCAGGTGATGGTCGACCTGCCGCCGCATGACACCGGCTTCGCGAATCACCGTGTCAGCGAGATCATCGGCCTTGGCGGTTGCGCTGTTCATGATCACGGTGAGCGGGGTTTTCAGCGCATGGGCCAGATTGCCGGCGTGCCGACGCGCTTCCTCAGCCTGCTTTTCATTATGGTCGAGCAAGGCGTTCAGTTCGTCTACCATCGGCGTGACTTCGATCGGCATAGGTTCGACCACCCGGCGCTGCTTGCCGGTCCGCATGGAGGCGATGGCGATACGAATCTTGCGGAGCGGCCACAGGCCGTAGAGCGTCTGCAGCGCCGCCATGCCGATCAGGCCGAGTGCCAGGATCAGGAAGCTGTTGACCAGGATGGACCGGATATTGGCAATCTGACCATCCAGCCCGCCCCGGCTCTGCGCGACTTGAAACAGCCATTTTGTATCAGAATCGGGCAATATTATTGTGCGTTCGAGTACTCGCAGCGGTTCGTCCTCGAACTGCATGCTGTCATATATATGGGTCGCCCGATCATCGTGGGTGATGTTCGATTGCATAGTCCGGTCCCACAGCGAGCGGGACGGGAAATCATCATGGTCCTCGCCGCTGATCTGCCAGTAAAGGCCGCTATTGGGCTCCAGAAAGCGCTGGTCTCCGAGCGGCCGGTTCAGGAAAACCTCGCCATCGGGTCCAATCTCCGCCGAAGCGATCATCGCGGTCAGCACATATTCCAGTTGATTGTCGAAATTACGCGTTACCGCGTCATTCAACACCCGGTCCAGTGCGAAACCGCCGCCGAACAGCAGGATGACAATCCATGCCGCAGCAATGCCGATCATCCGCCGACCAAGCGAGCCGGTGGTCTGTGTGCCTAGCCGAATATGGGTTGTCGGTGCCTTTTCATCGACCGGACTATCTATCTGGCTGGATTCATTCAGGCTTCGGGATCCTCTAGACTATAACCAAGACCCCGAATCGTCGAAATGACTTCCGCGCCCAGTTTCTTGCGGATGCGCGTGACGAACACTTCAATCGTATTTGAATCGCGATCAAAATCCTGATCGTAAATATGTTCGATCAATTCGGTCCGGGACACCACTTTGCCCTTGTGATGCATCAGGTAGGAGAGCAGCTTATATTCCTGCGCCGTCAGCTTGACCGGACTGCCATCGAGCGTCACTTTGCCCGACCGCGTATCGAGACGCACGGCACCGGCAGTGAGTTCTGACGAGGCATTGCCCGAGGCGCGGCGGATAAGCGCCCGCAGCCGCGCGATCAATTCCTCGGTCTGAAATGGTTTTGCGAGATAATCATCGGCGCCTGCATCCAGTCCGGCAACCTTGTCCGACCAGCTATCGCGGGCGGTCAGCACCAATACCGGGAAATTGCGCTCTTCCTTGCGCCAGCGATCGAGCACGGTCAGGCCATCAATTTCGGGCAGGCCGAGATCCAGGATCACCGCGTCATAGTCCTCGGTCGAGCCCATGAAATGGGCATCCTCGCCATCCGTCGACAGGTCAATGGCATAGCCATTGGCTTCCAATGTCGATTTGAGCTGCTGTCCCAGCGTGGGTTCGTCTTCAACGATCAAGACGCGCATGCTTGTCCTCCGAAATAATGCTTAATTCTGTGGATTGGCCTATATCACCATCCCTAGAACGTACAATGAATTAGAAAATTGGAAAATGCCAATATAGATTAGCGAGACTGGCGCAAAATCGCGCCGGTCCGGCCATCGACATCAACAAATATTACCCGTCCATCACGGATGAATTTCAGCCGATAAACCTGCGCACCCGGGTCAAATTCGGGACCGATATATTCGCTATCGGCCATTCTTGGCAAAATCCGACTCTCAATCGAGCGGATTGATTTCACCTTGCCAGCCATCATCTGCGAGCGCGCCTCATTCTGTTCGCTGCGACGATCCGTAGCCGCAGCGACTTGCGGCGCAAGAAGCGGCAAGCACAGCGCTAGACAGGGCAAAAATATGAATTTCTTCAACATAGGACCCCTCCTAGACTCGGCGGTTTTAACATCAGGTGAATGGCGGGTTCAGGCTACAGATCGCTATGCTAGCGCGTCATTTCATAGGTAATGCTCAGCGAGACGATCGTTCCCACCTGCCCCGGCGCGATCGGGGGTGGGGCAGACGAAGCGGCGGCGCTTTCCATCCGCATCATCGGTGCCTCCGATTCGTACGAAATGCCCTCGCTGATCGAGAGTATCCGAACGCCGGTATATCCCTCAGACCGGGCATAGCTCATCGCTCTCGCCTTGGCATTGGTGAGCGCCCGCTCCCGCGCCACATCCTTCAGCTTGCTGTCATCGCTGATCGAAAAAGAGGGGCCGTTTAAATTGGTCGCGCCGCTGCTGACGATCGCGTCGAGAATTTCGCCAAGCCTGGGGAGATCACGCACGGTCGCGGAAACCTGATTGGAAACCACATAGCCGACAAAGCGATTCTCCCGGCTTTCCTGATCATAATCATAATCCGCGCGCAGATTGATGCCGGTGGTCTGGATATCCTTTTCGGCAATGCCGAGCGATTTGAGCCGGTTGATCACCGCGCGCGCCTGCACGGAATTTTCGCGCAGCGCCTGCGTGGCGGTCTTTGCCCTGGATTCCACGCCGGTGCTGAACGTGGCGGTGTCCGGTGCACTGTCCACCTGTTCCGATACGCTGAGTTCAATCACCGGATTCTGGGCGACAATCTGGACATTCGCGGCCTGCGCGAAATTTGCCGGGATCAGGACCATGGCCGCTCCGGCCAGCAAAATTGAAAGTTTCATGATTTTCTCCATCGATTCAGCTCGTTGTAGAACAAGCTCTCTGAACGGCAGCTATATAGTTTTGCCGGATTTGGCCGGTTCGTTCACCCGGCTGTCCGTCACCAATCTTGTGACCGTCAATCTCGACAACCGGCATGATCAGCAATGTCGAGGACGAAACAAAGGCTTCCGCCGCCTTTTTTGCCTCGTCGATGGAAAAGGCGCGTTCCTCGACCGTCAACCCCATGGTCTTTGCCTGTGCTAGCATCTCGATCCGCGTCACGCCGGGCAGGATGCGGCGGTCGAGTTGATGAGAAATCAGGACGCCGTCCTTGTTGATGATATGCGCATTTTGCGAGGTGCCTTCGGTGATCATATCATCGCGTGTCATCCAGACATCGTCGACTCCCCCTGCCACCGCTTCCATTTTCATCAGCGATGCGTAGAGCAGCTGGGTTGTCTTGATATCGCATCTTTGCCAGCGCAGATCGGGACGGGTGATGATTGTCATCCCTCGATCGGCCATCGGGTTGTCGATCAGCGTCCGCTCCTGGGCAAAGGCAAAAATGGTCGGCGACATCTCCGGCGCTGGCCAGCGATAGTCCCGCTCGTCCATCACGCCGCGGGAAACCTGCAAATAGATCAGGCCTTCCTGCAAGCCATTTTCCGCCACCAGATTCTGCGAGACGGTGGACCAGTCTGCAAAAGCATTGATCGAAAGCTCGCCAAGCGACCGTTCCAGACGGGTGACATGGCGCTCCATATCAATCAACCGGCCGCCTATGACCGAAATTACTTCATAAACCGCGTCGGAGAACAGCAATCCGCGATCAAATATGGAAATTTTGGCGGATGACCTGGGAACATAATCGCCGTTCAAATATACTGTTTGCAAATCCCGTACCTATCGCCAAAATTGTCAATTTGACGCATAACAATCCGATATGACGCGGCAGGTCAATGGCCTTTGTCGTAAAGAGAAGGCTTGAGCCAAAGCCCGCTTGCCCCTAACGCCCGGGGACCATGTCACAGCCCCCCATTTTTTCTTACGAGAATCTCTCGCTGCACCAGGGTGAAGGATGGCTGTTCCGTGATCTCGACCTGCACGTCGGACCGCGCGACCGACTGGCGCTGATCGGACGCAATGGTGCCGGAAAAACAACGCTTTTGCGATTGATCACGGACGAAATCGAAGCGGACAAGGGCAAAAGGGTTGTCCAGCCGGGCGTCAATATCGTGATGCTCGAACAGGAACCCGATTTTACGCCGTTTGAAACATTGCGCGACTTTGCCCTGTCCGGGGTAAACGGGCCGGCATTGCATGAAGTCGAGGCGATAGCCGATCAGCTGGGAACCGATCTTTCGACTCGCGCAGACAAAGCGAGCGGCGGCGAGAAACGCCGCGCCGCGCTTTGCCGGGCGCTGGCGTCGCAGCCGGATCTGCTGCTGCTCGACGAACCCACCAATCATCTGGACCTCAGCGCAATCGACTGGCTGGAAGAATGGCTCGGGCGCTATAAGGGCGCATTTATCACGATCTCGCATGACCGTACATTTTTGACCCGGTTGACCAAACAGACCTTGTGGCTCGACCGCGGATCCCTGCGGCGGCTGGAAGTCGGCTTTGGCGGCTATGAGGCCTGGATGGAAAAAATCTATGCCGACGAGACCCGTTCGGCAGAGCGGCTCGACGCCAGACTGAAACTCGAGGCGCACTGGCTGGAACGCGGCGTGACCGCCCGGCGCAAGCGTAACCAGGGCCGGCTGCAGAAGCTTTGGGACATGCGAGCGCAGCGCGCGGCGATGATCGGCCCGGCGGGCGCCGCCAAACTGCAGGCCGAAAGCGATGACAGCCGAACCAAATCGGTTATCACGGCCACCAATATTTCCAAGTCATTTGGTGAAGGCGATGCCGAACGCGTCATCATTCGTGATTTTTCCCTGCGCATCCAGCGCGGCGACCGGATCGGCATCGTCGGCGCCAATGGCGCGGGGAAGACGACCCTGCTGAAAATGCTGACCGGGGAATTGGAGCCGGACACCGGCACCGTGGCGCTGGCCAAGACACTGAACGGGGTTTTCATCGACCAGCAACGCAGTCTGCTGACCCCGGAAAAAAGAGTCCGCGATGTGCTTGCCGATGGCAGCGACTGGATTGATGTGCGCGGCACCAAAAAGCATGTGCAAGGCTATCTGAAGGAATTTCTTTTCGCGCCCACGCTGATCGACGCAAAGGTCGGAACATTGTCCGGTGGCGAGCAATCGCGGCTTCTGCTCGCGCGTGAATTTGCCCGCATGTCGAATCTGCTGGTGCTCGACGAACCGACCAATGACCTCGACCTCGAAACGCTCGATCTGCTGCAGGAGGTCATCGCCGATTATGAAGGTACCGTGCTGCTGGTCAGCCATGATCGCGATTTCCTCGACCGCACGGTCACCATCACGCTGGGCCTGGATGGCAGTGGCAAGGTGGATGTTATCGCAGGCGGCTATGCCGAATGGGAAGCCAAGCGCAAACAGGTTGAAGCCGACCTGAAGCCGGCATCGAAACCGAAGTCAGGCGGATCCGCCAGTCAGGTAACCTCCCGTTCCAGCAGCCCAAGCAAGAAACTGAGCTACAGGGACCAGCGCGACTATGATCTGTTGCCGGAACGGATAGAAGCGATCGACCGGCGCATGAAAGAGATCGAGCAGGCGCTGGCCGATCCCAATCTTTATACCCGTGATTTCCCGCAGTTTGACAAGCTGACCAAAGAAAATAGCGCGCTGATCGAAGAAAAAGACGCAGCTGAAATGCGCTGGCTGGAACTGGCAGAAGAAGTCGAGCAACTGCTCCAGCCCTGATCAGCCCGGCAGACGTCAGAAAACTGCCAGTCGATCCAGTGCAATTTTCAGCACCAGTTTGCCGGACCGCGCGGGCCAGCCGAGATTTTTCTCCGCAACCGGCGTGCCCTCCCCACCACAGATGATCCGCCAGGCTATATCGGACAGATCACTGCCCAGATGGTCGATGGCATTTGAAAATCGCTGTTTTGCGGCAAGCTGCGCTTCGGTTTCGTTCAATATCGCCGGTGCAGTGCGTTTTCCTCCCGCGACCGGCGCTGCATCCCAGCGCATCGTGATCCTCGGTGCCAGATTGGCTCTTTCCCAGTCGGCGCGAAGTTTCTCTCCGGCATCAAACTGCCGGTCAGACAAATGGCCTCTGGCGTGAAGCCAGCCCAAGGGCGATTCTGACAGGTTGACCGTGACGCTCCGCGCGCGCCTGCGCTTCGGTGCGCGGTCATTGCGTTCCTCGCCATCCTGCGGGAGCGCCCGTTCTGCGAGCAAACGCGGGTCGGATATAGATTTGTCTGTTCTGGTTGGTTTGGCTGGCATAATATCTCCTGAATAGATTGTTGTACACTTGCCATTTTGGCGATATTGTAGGAAAGGATAAAACCATATAGGTTTGGAGTTTTAAAATGATCAGCCGTATCAGAGACGTTCGCAAGGCCAAGGGATTGACGCTGGACGATGTTGCCCAGAGGTGTGAACCGCCGACAACCGCGCAAACCATCGGGCGGCTGGAGACAGGCACACGAACCTTGTCGCTCGACTGGCTCAACCGGATTGCCGACGCCTTGGGCGTAGACAGCGCGGCGCTGCTGTCATTGCCCGATCAGGAGGAATTGCCGGTTGCCGCAATTCTCGATCACAAGGGCGCGCACGCTTTGGGCAAGACCGAAAATATCTATCAACCGACCATCGAACCAGCGATGGTCGCCCTGCGCGTCAAAAGCAGCGTTGGTGATTATCGCGCAGGCGACGATGTCTGGCTGTCGCGGCGTACCCCGGGACAATTTGCTGGCGCGCTTAATAGAGATGTGCTGGTTCCTCGCCCGGCCGGACGCTATTTGTTCGGCCGCCTGATCGGGCGCGAGGACAACCGCCTGCAGATACTCCCGCTCGGCAGTGGTGCGCGGCAACAGATTGTCAGCGATCCCGAATGGATCGGTGTTGCGGTGCGGCTGGTAAGGGAGCTTTAGGGCCTGTGTGCTAGGAAGCCTGCGATGACCCGTCCGCTCAACATCCTGACACTTTCGACATTGTTTCCCAATGTTTCAGCGCCCAATTTCGGGATATTTGTCGAGCGGCAAACCGCCGAGCTGGCGAACCGTCCGGAAACGAGTGTGACGGTTATCAATCCGATCGGGATAGCGCCCTGGCCATTGCGCAAACTGGCGCAATATCGGGCGCTGGATGCTTTGGCTGAACATGAGGAATGGCGCGGGCTCGACGTTTACCGCCCCCGGTTCAAGCTGATCCCGAAGATCGGCGGTGCCAACAATCCGCAGCGCATTGCCGATGCCATATTACCCTTGGTCAAAACACTGCACGAGAAAGCGCCGTTTGACCTGATCGATGCGGAATTCTTCTATCCCGATGGAGTGGCGGCTGGCGGCTGCGCTCGCCATTCCCTTTACGATCAAGGCACGCGGGGCTGACATTCATCATTGGAGCACCGATCCGAAATGCCGGGATCAGATATTGCAGGCGGCGGAGAAGGCCAACGCCTTGCTGGCGGTGTCCGAAGCGCTGAAGCAGGACATGATCGCGCTCGGAATGGAGGGAGGCAAGATTACGGTCCATTATACCGGGCTTGACCAGGACCGGTTTGTTCCCGTTGACCGGGTTGCCGCGAAGCAGGTGCTGGGCGTCAACGGTCCGTTATTCATCAGCACAGGCGCGCTGATCCCGCGCAAGAACCAGGACCTGGTGATCCGCGCCATGACAAGCTTTCCGGACGCTATATTGATGCTCGCTGGCCAGGGCGAAGCAGAGCAAAATTACCGCACGCTTGCCAATCAGCTTGGCGTTGCCGACCGCATCCGTTTTCTCGGCAGCGTGCCGCATGAGCAGCTGGCGCAGCTGACCGCTGCTGCTGACATCGCCATTCTTGTGTCCAGATCCGAAGGTCTAGCCAATGCCTGGGTCGAGGCGCTCGCCTGCGGCACGCCGGTGATCATCAGCGAGGCCGGTGGGGCGCGGGAACTGGTGACCAATGCGGTTGCCGGGCGGATCGTCGATCCCAATGTCGAGGCGATTGTTGCGGCAGCAAAAGCAATTCTGGCCGAGCCGCCGGAACAGGATATGGTGCGATCATCGGTCAGCCGGTTCAGCTGGAAAAATAACGGCGATCAGCTGCTGGCGATATTGCAACAGGCCGCCGGAAAAACCTAGGCGAGCGGCAGAAACGCGCCGACGATCCAGCGTTCTTCAGCCCGCAACACGCCCCAGGTGCGCGCCGCAGCCCGACTGTCCATGACTTCCAGCCCCATGCCGGCCGCTTCCACTTCCCGTCGGAAAGCTGCCGGAGGCTGCAACATCGACGGACCGCTGCCAAGCAGGAGAAATTCCGGTTTGGGAGACAGGTTCAGGCTGGACAATATCTCGGCGAGATTCAGCTGGTCGAGACCCGAGCCAGTCCAGCCAACAGCCTGTTCGGGCGAAATCAGCAGTCCTTGCTCGTATCGCTGTTCACCAATCTTGTAGCCCGTCGGCGTGAACCCAGTGACTACTGGCCCCGTGAACTCGACATCCTTGCGAAGCTCTACCAAGATTCAGCCAATCTGCTCCGGCCCACCCAGCTTCTCCGCTTTGTCGTTGCCTGACTCGGCCGGTACAAATGTGTCCGGGCCAACCTTAAGCCAGATCAGGATCGGAGCAGCCATGTAGACCGAGCTGTAGGTACCGACAAACACGCCGAAGAACATCGCCACGGAGAAACCGAAAATCACATCCGGTCCCCACAGGATCAATGCGCCGAGCGCGATCAGCATGGTCAAGCTGGTCATCACCGTCCGCGCCAGAGTCTCGTTGACCGACAGGTCGAGCAAGGCGATGATGTCCATCTTGCGATATTTCTTCAGATTTTCGCGAATCCGGTCGAACACGACAATCGTATCGTTGAGCGAATAGCCGATGATCGTCAGCAGCGCCGCGACAATATTGAGATTGAATTCCATTTGCGTCAGCGCGAATAGTCCAAACGTCAGCGCCACATCGTGGACCAGCGCGAACAGGGCGCCAACACCGAACTGCCACTCGAAGCGGATCCAGATATAGATGGATATCGCGATCATCGCGAATAGCAGCGAATAGGCGCCGGTTTCAAAAAGCTCCGACGAGACCTTGCCGGAAACCGACTCCACGCCATCGATGCGGACATCGGGATAATCAGCCTTGATCGTCGATACGATCTTTTCGGTCATTTCATTGGCCGCTTCGGGGCGCGATTCCGCTTCGGTTGGCAGCCGCATCCGGATGGACACTTCGTTGGCATCACCAAATCGCTGGATCGTTGCATCGCCATAGCCGAGGCCACCAATACTGTCGCGCAGCTCGGAAATCGGTGCTGTTTCGGTCTCGGTAAAAGTCGCCTGAATCATCTGGCCACCGATGAAATCAACGCCGAAATTCAGACCCTTGGATGCCACCAGCCCGAGCGAGGCGATGATCGTCA
>Ga0105050_10001052_pt1 | contig 41873 bp, 30 predicted proteins | sample FRY01_FD_78088 | JGI IMG/M metagenome (GOLD analysis project Ga0105050, IMG submission 78088) | Freshwater microbial communities from Lake Fryxell liftoff mats and glacier meltwater in Antarctica - FRY-01 | ecosystem: Environmental > Aquatic > Freshwater > Ice > Glacier meltwater ...
ACTTCTTCAGCTGACCAAGACAAACGTAAAGAGTTTTGTGACATTTCCAATCCAGAAGTTGCAACACCACCAGCATTTGAAGCCTTTCCTGGTGCGAACAAAATATTAGCAGCTTGGAATGCAGTAATTGCTTCTGGTGTTGAAGGCATATTTGCTCCTTCAGCAACACACATTACTCCGTTAGAGATCAATGCTTTTGCTTCATCACCATTCAATTCATTTTGAGTTGCACATGGAAGAGCAATATCAACTTTCACTTCCCAAGGACGTTTTCCTGCAATAAATTTAGCGGATGGATATTTTGAAGCGTATTCAGCGATACGTCCTCTTTTTACATTTTTCAATTCCATTATGAATGCTAATTTTTCTGCATCAATTCCAGCTGCATCATGAATATATCCTTCAGAATCTGACATTGTTACAACTTTAGCACCTAATTGAGTTGCTTTTTCACATGCATATTGCGCAACATTTCCAGAACCTGAAACTGCAACTATTTTACCTTGAAAAGTATCACCTTTAGTAGCTAACATTTCTTTAGCAAAATATACTGTTCCATAGCCAGTAGCTTCAGGACGGATCAATGAACCTCCCCAATTACGTGCTTTACCAGTTAAAACTCCAGTAAATTCATTGCGAATTCTTTTATATTGACCAAACATATAGCCGATTTCACGACCACCAACACCGATATCTCCAGCTGGAACATCTGTATCAGCACCAATATGACGAGAAAGTTCAGTCATAAAAGATTGACAAAATTTCATTACTTCATTATCTGATTTTCCTTTTGGATCGAAATCAGAACCACCTTTTCCACCACCCATTGGCAATGTTGTAAGTGCATTTTTAAATACCTGTTCAAATCCTAAAAACTTAAGAATAGACAAATTTACAGATGGATGAAAACGCAAACCACCTTTATATGGTCCAATTGCAGAATTAAACTGTACACGATACCCTCTGTTTAACTGAATTTCTCCTTTATCATCCAACCAAGGAACACGGAATATTATCGTTCTTTCTGGCTCAACCATACGATCTAAGATCTTAGCCGCTTTATACTTAGGTGTTTCTTCAATTACAGGTATAACTGCTTCTGCTACTTCGTGAACAGCTTGAAGAAATTCTTTTTCATGACCATTTGTAGCTTTCACACGATCCATGAAAGCATCAATTTCTGCTTGATATTTATTTGACATAATATTGGTTTTTTTATCTGACGCGACAAATGTATATATTTTTTAATCTGAGGAATTAAAAAAGTGAATTATGTTTGAAAACCTATTAACAATTGCACCGTAATAAATAGAACTATTTACCATGGTTTTTATTAGTTCATTCACATTATTTGAATTATTTTTGTAATATAAAGCAACCTAATATACTAGTCTAACGTTTATAGGTCAACTAATAAGATAAGATGAAAAAATTAATAGCGTCCCTTACTCTCTCCTTAATTTCTTTAACAGCCTTTTCTCAAGCTTTGCCACCAGTGGTATTATGTTTGGGAGATGACGCTACAGTATGTCAAGGTCAGCAAGTAACCATAAATAATTGTGGTGCTGGTGGTGGTGCTGGACCTGCAGGTGTATTTTTAAATGCTCCAACAAATGTTACCCTCTGGGATGATAATTGGTCTGGAGCAGTTAGTATTGGCTTTGCATTCAACTTTTATGGTAACACTTATAATCAATTAGTTATTGGTTCGAATGGATTAGTATCATTTGATTTATCAAAAGCTGGTGGATATTGTGCTTGGTCATTGGGCGGTGTAGGAACCTTGCCTAATGCAGGGTTTATAGACGCAAGAAATTCAGCAATGGGATGTTATCAAGATATCAACCCTGGTGCTGGTGGTCAAGTTCAATACCAAACAATTGGAGCTGCACCGAACAGAATTTTTGCAGTTTTATATAAGGAGGTACCTACTTTTTCATGTGCTTCATGCACATACATGGCAATTTTGCTTTATGAGGGATCAAATAATGTTGAATTCCATATTGGAAATAAACCTCCTTGTCCTAACTGGAACGGTGGTTTAGCTATTCAAGGAAATGAAAATGTACCTGGAACTATTGCACACATCACTCCAGGAAGAAATAATACTCAATGGTCTGCCAACCAAGATGGAAAAAGATTGGCTCCAACAAGTCCAACGGCTTATACGATCACAACTATTCCTTATGTTTTAGTTTCTTCGCCTGGAACGACTATGCAATGGCAAAATACTTTGGGGCAAACTTTTCCTTATAATGCAGGAGTTTTACAAGTTAACAACGTACCACCTGGAACTACTGGTTATTTCTTAACAGGTTCAGCATGTGGAGCAGGAATTGGTTCTATATCTGCGGATACCACTTGGTTAACAAGAGTAAGCTCATCTGTTACAGCAACTTCTACACCTGATATTTGTTCAACTGGAATTGGGACAGTAACTGCCAATCCAGGAGCAGGAACAGCTCCTTACACATTTAACTGGCCAGCTTTAGGCTCTACTAATCAAACGGTTAACAATGTTGCGGGTGGGACGTATACAGTAGTAATGTCTGATGCAAACGGTTGTCCTTCTAGTGCTACAGTAATTGTTGGCAATACGCCAGCAGCCTTTACAGGCACAACGACTTTGGTTTCTTGTCCAGGGGGAGCTGATGGAACAGCCACAGCGACTATGACACCTGCGCTTGGAACTGTAACTTATTCTTGGAATGATCCTTCATCTCAAACAACAGCGACAGCTACAGGATTATCGGCTGGCTCTTATATTTGTACAGTAACTTCAACTGTTGGCTGTACAGGTACTGTTAACGTTACAATTACTGAAATCCCAGGAATGATTGCTGTAATTACGAATCAAACTGACGTAACATGCAGTGCTGGAAACGATGGAATGATTGATATTAATGTCACACAAGGAACTCCAGGTTATACTTATTCTTGGGACAATTCAACTTCAACATTAGATATTGCCAACGATTTATATTTAGGCACTCACACTGTTTCTATTACTGATGCTTTAGGGTGTGTCATTGATATATCTGGGACATTGTCTGAGCCTAGTAGATTAGCTTTAACAACAATAACTCCTGACACACAAATTTGTCCAGAAGCTGATATAACATTGACAGCTACAGGAACAGGTGGTTCAAGTCCTTACTTGTATTCATGGTATGAAAATGGGGTTGCAATCGGTACCGGTGCATCAATAACTGTTGATCCTGTGAATACTAATACAAATTACTGTGTTGTTTTATCAGAGCAATGTGGATCTCCAATAACTGATACTTGTACAAAAATCTACTTTCCGACACCAATTGATCCAGCTTTAACGCCTGATAAATTTGAAGCTTGTATGCCTGGGACGTTTATATTCTCAAATACATCTGCCAATGGTGCTGAAATTGCGACAATGGATATTCTTTTCTCTGAAGGTTCAATATATACGACTAATGGCACTGATCCTGTGATACACACGTTTGATGTTCCCAACTTTTATTCTGTGAATTTAACAGCTACCTCCATTTATGGATGTGTCTACACAAGTGATATTGTAAATATTGTTAGAGTTAAGCCATTACCTGTTGCAGATTTTACTTTCTCTGCAAATCCAGCAACTATTTTCGAAACGAGCATCTTATTACAAGATCGTTCATCATTCGATGTTATTTCATGGGAATGGTATAGTCCTGGCTCCACACCAACATATAGTTATTTAGAAAATCCACAATTTTTCTTTCCTGAAGAAGTTGGTACTTACCCTGTAACTTTGTTGGTTACAACTGAATTGGGATGTACAGATACTATCACATTAAATATGAATATTATTCCTGCTATCTTATTTTATGCACCAAACACGTTTACACCAGATAACGATGAATTTAACAACTCTTGGAAGTTCTTTGTATCTGGAATTGATGAGTACAACTTCGAGTTATACATATTTAACAGATGGGGAGAAATGATTTGGGAAACTCATGATCCAAAATCAGAATGGGACGGCACGTATGGTGGAGAACCTATTCAACAAGGCATGTACACTTGGAGAGCAACTGTAAAAGAGCCATATAACGACGGTAAACATGAATTCCAAGGTCATATAAACATTATAAGATAAAAGAATAAAAAAGGAGGTTTTAAACCTCCTTTTTTATTTGGTATCCTTTTTGTCAAGAGCGTTGAAATTAGTATGTTTGATAAAAATTAGAAAACCATGAGAAAACTATTTATACTTACGTCATCAATCTCGTTGATTTTAACAGTTGTTAGTTGTGACTTACTCAATGATGCTGCCTCCGCTGTAGGAGTTAACACTGATCCAAATAACACAACACCAAAGTTGACAAATGATGAAGTAATTTCAGGATTAAGAGAAGCATTATCGGTAGGCATAAAAAATTCAGTAGACCTAACATCCGTAACAGATGGATTTAATGGGAACTCATTAATTAAATTACCATTTCCCCAAGACGCAATTAAGGTTCGTCAAAAAGCACTTGAATGGGGACTGGACGGACAAGTGGAGAAATTTGAATTGACCTTGAATAGAGCTGCGGAAGAAGCATCGAAAGAAGCACTTACAATCTTTGTTGATGCAATTAAAAACATGACTGTTTCTGATGGATTTAATATTTTAAATGGTGGTGATGGTGCCGCAACCACTTACTTAAAAAATCAAACTACAGCACAATTAACAGCAGCATTTCGTCCAAAAGTTGAAGCTGCCATTGCCAAAGTTAAATTGACTGATTATTGGAATCCTATAATTACTAAGTACAATAGTGCAATGACTGTAACTGGTGGTGAAAAATTAAATCCTGATTTGAATGCTTACGTTACTGAAAAAGCTATTAGTGGGTTGTTTATAATGGTCGCACAAGAAGAGAATAAAATTCGGAAGGATCCGATGGCTCGTGTTTCTGATTTATTGCAAAAAGTATTCGGTAGTATTACAAAGTAATCTTTATATATACCTTTTGAGTGCCGATTTTTTCGGCACTTTTTAATTTAATTTACCCCATGTTTCCATCATCAGAATTAGTTCTCGACTCAAAAAACAATGTTTATCATCTAGGTTTAAATGCAAGTCAAATTGCTGACAAAATCATTGTAGTTGGGGATCAAGATAGAGTATCAATGGTTTCGTCGTTTTTTGAATCTATTGAACACACTTCGCAGCACCGTGAATTTGTTTGTCATACCGGAATTTATAAAGGGAAACGAATTTCAGTTTTATCCACAGGGATTGGAACGGATAATATCGATATCACTATCAATGAATTAGATGCCTTGGTTAATATTGACTTAATTACACGTGAAGAAAAGTCTATTACAAAATCCTTGGAAATAATTAGAATAGGTACTTGTGGAATTTTACAAACTGAAATTCCGGTTCATTCCTATATTTTATCTTCACATGCTATAGGATTGGACAATGTGGCTCATTTTTATCAATTAACATTCTCCTCTGTTGAAACGAATATTCTTCATGCATTTAATGATCAAATTCAACTCCCCACGAAAGTTAAACCTTATCTAGTCGCTGCATCAGAAGAATTGACTTTTAAATTGCAATCAGACAAAACATTTAAAGGCATTACGGTAACGTCTAGTGGTTTTTATGGTCCACAGGGAAGACAATTAAGACTATTAACAAAAACAAATAAATTAAACGAGCAATTGACTTCATTTAATTACGGTGAGATAAAGATTTTAAATTTTGAAATGGAAAGTTCTGCATTATTTGCCTTAGGTAAAGGTTTAGGACATCAATGTGCTACAATTTGTTTAGGAGTTGCTAACCGTCCCAATCTTGAATTTTCTAAAGGCTATGAGAAAGAAATGAAGGAGTTGATAAATTATGTTTTAGATCGATTCTAATCCTTTTTCATGGGACGATAAATCGTATATTTTCCTTTAATAATCGTATTTATTTTAAGTCCACTTATTCCAACTTTACGACCTGTATATCCAGTATTTTGATGAATTAATACAAATTCATTTTCCGATTTGACTTCATAAATCAAGGCAGTGTGATGAGTCATCAATTCTGTATAGGTTGTATTTCCCTTTTTGTATTTTATTTTGATATTTTTGAATTGAATTATATCTCCAGGCATTACACATTCTCCAGGGGCCAATTCTTCTCCAAATTTATACATACCGTCCCACGCACATTCCGTTTTATCAAGTACATATTTAGCTAAGTCCCAGCATTCACCACGATCAACTTTCTTTCCGATTTTTGCTTTTGCCAACTCAATAATTTGAGTATTCAATGGTTCAATTGAATCGCATTGTGCACTCATATTAAGAGAGAAGAATAATACTAAAGAAAATAAAATGAGACGTTCCATGAAAGCAAAACGCAAGTATGGTGAAAAGATTACATTACTCTTGCAACATCAAGGATTCGTTGAACTTTCTTGGGATCAACTTTTAAAATTGATTCAGAAAAGAACGAGTCTTCGTCTAATTCAAATTTCGATGTTCCTGAAAAATGAACAGCATTGGGTTTGACATCTTCTACCAATCGGCTGATGTTTGCAGCATTCACGCCTCCACCCGCCATAATTTCAATCTTCGCATCAGCAAAATTCACCATTTGTTTCAAAACTGGCATTCCATTTTCAATGTTTGTTGCTAGTCCCGACGATAAAACGCGTTTTACACCAAGGCTTATTAATATTTCCAAAGAGGGCTTCCATTCAATTGAATCATCAAAAGCGCGATGAAAAGTCACATCCATACCTTCCGCTTTATCCATCATTTCTTTTAATAGCTCTTTATCGATTTCACCAGTCTCTTTTAAGACTCCAAGAACCACACCCTTCACTCCTATTCTCTTACAAGAGATAATTTCTCTCAATATAATTTCTACTTCATCTCGAGAATAGACAAATCCACCTGGTCTTGGTCGAATTAAAACATGCGTTTCAATTCCATACGCTTGAGCATACTCAATCATACCGTAAGAAGGTGTTAATCCACCTTGTTCTAAACTTTGACATAGTTCTATACGATCAAAATCATACTGTTTAGCAATTTGTATTGCTTCAATTGAAGCTGCGCAAAGTTCAAATTTCATTATTCAGAAATTATAGTTAATTCATCAATAAATGTCCATGGCTTTTCACCTGCCCCTTCATTTCCTTGTGGAATTGAAGTTTTTGGAAAAATTAGTACTTTTAGATAGCGACCCTTTTTACTAATTGATTGAACATACGTATTTTTGTTAGAAGAGGAAATACCACCATAATATAGCAATTGGAATGGAGTTCGTTTCAATTTCCTCCAACGCTTCTTGTTCTTAGAAACTTGCAATTGAACAGCATCCGGAAGATAAATCCAAGAACCTTCATTTTTAAGAAAATTCAATTGAAATCCTATCATTTTCTTTTTGGACTCTAAATTTACTATGAACTCAATTGTATCTGATTGATAACCTAGCCATTCATGACCTTTCCAAGGTTCAATTCCATAGATTCCATCCACCAAAGTTAAATTGCCACCATAATTATATTTTTCACTTGGTTGAGTGATTAATTCGACTGGCAAACCAATTGATGCATGATTCGTAAATGCAAAACTGGTCGGTTTAATTAAATTTTCTGAAGATACCTTAAAGCTATAATCAATTCTTAGAGGGCCTTCTAGTCTTTCAAAATAAAGTGAATCCGTTTCAGCTAAAATCCTACCACCATCAATAGCATGAGCATTATCATTCGACTTAATAAACACATCAAAATGATCTTCTTCTTCGCTTGCAAAGCTGATATTCAATCCGTTCTTACTTCTTGAAATTGTCATTTTTGGATAAAAAAGTGCGTTTGAATAATTGACCTTCCATGCTTTCAACTTTGGTAGCTGATATTTAATTAAGACTTTCTTAAACTCCTCATAACTTGGCTTACTTGTACTCCAAAGTGCTTGTGAAAGCGCCAATGCTCGAGGATAAGTCATGTATTCCAATTGTTCCATATTTGGAATATATTCTGTCCATAAATTGGCTTGACCACCTAAAACATAACTTGCTTGTTGCGGAGTAAAGCTTGAGGGAATTGGATTAAATTCATACACTTTCTCCAAGGGAGTATATCCACCAAATCCAATTGGTTCACTTGAGCTTTTGCTTTGGTAATGGTCAAAATAACAATGAGAGCCGGGACTCATTACTACATTATGTCCTTGTTTTGCAGCTTCAATTCCACCTTCAAACCCACGCCATGACATTACTGAAGCATTTGGTGAGAGTCCGCCTTCTAAAATTTCATCCCAACCGATTAATTTACGATTGTTCTTGGTTAAGAATTCATCCATTTGACGAATGAAATAACTTTGTAATTCATGCTCGCCTTTTAGGTCATTGTCTTTAATTATTTTCTGACATTGAGCGCATTCGTGCCACCTCGTTTTTGGCGCTTCATCTCCTCCGATGTGAATATATTCAGATGGAAACAGCTCTAAAACTTCTGTTAAAATATTTTGCAAAAAAGTAATTGTCTCAGATTTAGCACAAAAAATATCATCAAAAACTCCCCATAAGCCCGGAACATTTTGTTGTATTCCTGTACAAGAATATTCAGGATATGCTGCAAGAGCTGCCCTTGCATGTCCGGGCATTTCTATTTCTGGTACTATCGTAACATATTTCTTTTGTGCATAAGTTACTATTTCTCTAATTTGATCTTGGGTATAGTATCCGCCTTGCTTTTCTTTAGAATAAGTATGAGGCGTCATGCTGTAATGTCCATTTAGTGTACTATCACGCACAGAGCCTATTGACGTTAGTTTTGGATATTTTAAAATTTCAATACGCCATCCTTGATCATCTGTTAAGTGCCAATGGAATACATTGAACTTATAAAAGGCCATCAAATCGATATAGCGTTTTACTTCATCAACTGAGAAAAAATGACGGCTGACGTCTAGATGCAATCCTCTCCATTGAAAACGAGGTGCATCTTGCACAAAACATTCGTCTATAAAATAATTTCTTTCATTTGATTGAATTAATTGGAGTAATGAATTAATTGCATAGAAACAAGATGCTTCAGAACTAAAAGTGATTATGACTTTTTCGTTCACAGCGATTGAATATGAATCCTGGGGAACATTTTCAATCTTTTTAAATTCTAATTGTCTGCCAGCACTTGAGTGAACAACACGAATACCCATTTGATCATTTAAGGTCTCGGTTAAGTATTTAACAACATTGACAGGGGCATAGGAAGGGTCGATAGAGAATTCATTCGCGATATTTAGTTGTCGAGATCCCTTTTGATAAACAGTCGGTGCAGGAATTATTGGACATTGGCTATATACCATTGAACACAGTAAAACTGAAATGATAAAATTTACAAGCTTCATATGAATAAATAAAAAATCCCGATTAATATCGGGATTTGAAATTACATATTTCTTCTGTATTGACCACCAACTTCAAAGAGAGCATTGGTGATTTCACCAAGTGAAGCGTATTTGCATGCCTCCATTAATTGTTCAAACATATTTTTGTTCAAAACAGCTGCCTGCTGAACTTTAGAAATATATTGTTTAGAAGCAACAGAATTACCTTCATGAAGATTTCTAAGCATTTCAATTTGATATTGCTTTTCCTCTTCAGTTGCGCGGATCACTTCTTTTGGAAGCATTGTTGGAGATCCTTTCGAACTCAAGAAAGTATTTACACCAATAATAGGAAATTCACCTGTATGTTTCAAGGTCTCATAATAGAGAGATTCTTCTTGAATTTTAGAGCGTTGGTACATTGTTTCCATTGCACCTAATACTCCTCCGCGTTCAGTGATTCGATCAAATTCTAACAACACAGCTTCTTCAACTAAATCCGTTAATTCTTCAATAATAAACGAACCTTGTAAAGGATTTTCATTTTTAGCCAATCCTAATTCTCTATTGATGATTAACTGAATAGCCATTGCGCGACGCACAGATTCTTCAGTTGGCGTTGTAATTGCTTCATCGTATGCATTTGTATGCAACGAGTTACAGTTATCGTAAATTGCATATAAAGCTTGTAAGGTTGTACGGATATCATTAAAATCAATTTCTTGAGCATGCAATGAACGTCCAGAAGTTTGAATATGGTATTTTAGCATTTGAGCGCGTGAATTGGCCCCATATTTTTTTGCCATCGCTTTGGCCCAAATTCTTCGAGCAACACGACCGATTACCGCATATTCAGGATCAATACCATTGGAGAAAAAGAAAGATAAGTTCGGACCAAAATCATTAATACTCATTCCTCTGCTCATATAATACTCTACATAAGTAAAGCCATTTGACAAAGTAAATGCTAATTGCGTTATTGGATTTGCACCTGCTTCTGCAATATGATATCCAGATATTGAAACAGAATAGAAGTTTCGAACACCTTTTTCAATAAAGTATTGTTGTACATCACCCATCAAACGCAAAGCAAATTCAGTTGAGAAGATACAAGTATTTTGAGCTTGATCCTCTTTTAAAATATCTGCTTGCACAGTACCCCGTACTTGCGTCAAGGTTTCAGTTTTAAGAGTCGAGTAAACATCTGCGGGCAAAACTTGATCACCTGTAACACCGAGCAGCATCAAGCCTAAACCATTATTTCCTTCAGGTAATTCGCCTTGATATCTTGGTCTAACAACCCCTTTGGATTTATAAATCGCAGCAATTTTAGCTTCAACTTCTTTTTCTAAACTATTTGCGATGATGTACTTCTCACAATTCTGATCGATTGCTGCATTCATAAAATAGCCTAACAACATAGGAGCTGGACCGTTTATTGTCATTGATACAGAAGTCATTGGGTGACTTAAATCAAATCCAGAATACAACTTTTTAGCATCGTCTAAGCAACAAATCGATACTCCTGAGTTTCCGATTTTCCCATAAATATCGGGTCGAATATCAGGATTATTTCCATAAAGCGTGACAGAATCAAAGGCAGTTGACAAGCGTTTTGCAGGCATTCCCAGTGAAACATAATGAAAACGTTTGTTCGTTCTTTCTGGGCCGCCTTCTCCTGCAAACATTCTTGTTGGGTCCTCCCCTTCGCGTTTGAAAGGGAACAATCCTGCAGTATATGGGAATTCGCCTGGTACATTTTCTTGTAATGACCATCGCAATATATCACCCCAAGCAGCATACTTTGGAGTAGCTACTTTAGGAATTTGAAGATGTGAAAGTGATTCAGTATGTGTATCTAATTTTAAGATTTTATCACGAACTTTGAATTCAAACGTTGGATTTTTATATGTTGCTTTCTTTTCTTCCCACTTTTGAAGTAGATCCCAATTTTTAGGATCAAAATTCAATTTTTCATTTTCAAAAACTTCTTTTAGACTCTTAATTAAGCGGTCTTTATCATCAAATTTAGAATCTTTTAACGTTAGGATTGATGTTTGTAATCCATATAATTTATTTGCAACTTCAACTTGATTATCAACCCATTTATCAAACGATCGGTTGTTTTCAGATATTTCAGATAAATAGCGCGTTCTATCAGGTGGAATGACAAATATTTTCTCTGACATTTCATCCGTAATAACGAAAGTTGACTTTAAATCAGCACTTGTCTTTTCCACGATTTTATCCATGATCACTTTATAGATCGAATTCATTCCTGGATCATTGAATTGTGAAGCGATAGTGCCGTAAACAGGCATTGAATCAACATTTTCATCCCATAAATTATGGTTTCGTTGGTATTGTTTACGCACATCTCTCAATGCATCTAAGGCTCCTCTTTTATCGAATTTATTCAATGCGATAACATCAGCGAAGTCCAACATATCAATTTTTTCCAATTGTGTAGCAGCACCATACTCAGGCGTCATCACATAAAGAGAAACATCTGAGTGATCTAAAATTTCAGTGTCAGATTGACCAATTCCTGAAGTTTCCAAAATGATTAAGTCGTATTCTGCCGCTTTTAAAACCGTAATCGCCTCAGCCACATGTTTTGATAAAGCTAAGTTAGATTGTCGAGTCGCTAGTGAACGCATGTACACACGATCACTTTTAATTGAGTTCATACGAATTCTATCACCTAATAAGGCACCACCCGTTTTTCTTTTCGAGGGATCGACGGAAACAACTGCCATTTGTTTGTTTGGAAAATCAATTAAGAAACGACGCACTAATTCATCGACCAAAGAAGACTTACCAGAACCACCAGTACCAGTTATTCCTAAGACCGGAACAGCAACTTTCTTAGCCATTTCCTGCACTTGTGTCAAAATATCCTTTGATTCAACAGCGAAATTCTCAGCTGCAGAAATAATACGGGCAATAGAAGGAACACTTTTTTCTTTAAGATGATTTACTTCATCTTTTACATTTTGACCTACAGGGAAGTCACATCGTTGAATCAAATCATTAATCATTCCTTGCAATCCCATAGAACGTCCATCGTCTGGATGATAAATTCGCGTGATCCCATATTCTTGTAATTCAGCGATTTCAGAAGGCAGAATAGTCCCTCCACCTCCACCGAATATTTTGATGTGTGGCGCACCTTTTTCCTTTAATAAGTCAAACATATATTTGAAGTATTCCATATGTCCACCTTGGTAAGAAGTCATCGCTATAGCTTGCGCATCTTCTTGAATTGCACAATTCACGACCTCTTCCACAGAACGATCATGACCAAGATGAATAACTTCACAACCAGTTGACTGAATAATTCGACGCATGATATTGATTGCTGCATCATGTCCATCAAATAAAGACGCAGCAGTGACGATACGCACTTTATTTTGAGGTATATACGGATTAACTTTTTCCATTTATATAATTTATGTCTTTTTTAGGAGTGCTAAAGGTATAAAAAAGTGAAAAGAATTGAAGTAAAAATTTGAAATTAATATCGGAAGTTGTAAATTTGGAGCTTAACAATGTTAAATGATAGGAGAATGTGGAATTTAGATTTGAAAAATATTGAAGAATTAACTCCAATGATTGATCGTTTGTACGAAAAGAAGAAAAAACTTGATAGTCATCGCCCCTTACCTACATTTATATTAGAAAAAGTAAAAGAGAATATTTCTATAGAATGGACTTATAATTCAAATGCAATAGAAGGCAACACCATAACATTGCGCGAAACTCAAATGATTTTACAAGACGGAATAACAGTAAAGGGGAAGAGTTTACGTGAACATTTTGAAACATTTAATCACAATAAAGCGATTGATTACTTGTACACGCTAGTTAATACCGATTATGTCCTTCGTGAAATTGACATTTTGAATTTACATGCTTATGTATTAAACAATCTTGAAGAACAATTTGCAGGTAGACTTCGAAACGGAGCTGTTCGAATTAATGGTGCAAATTTTATTCCGCCAAATGCGAATAAAGTTTCCAGTTTATTTGAAGAACTCATTAATTTCACCAATTCAAATCCACTTCAACTGAATGATGTTTTATTGGCGACAATTTTTCACCATAAGTTTGTTTGGATTCATCCATTTTTTGATGGTAACGGTCGAACCGTTTGCTTGTCTTCAAATTTAATTCTCTTAAGAGCAGGCTTTCCTCCTTCTATTATTTTGAAGAATGATCGAAAGAAATATTACGAAGCTTTAAATCAAGCAAATAAAGGCAACTATTATCGTTTAACACTATTAATGATTCAATCACTTGAGCGCACGTTAAATATCTACCTAAGCGCCCTGCCAGGCTCTGACTCAGACTATCAAGCTATTAATGACATTGTTAATGAACCAGCTTTTCCATACGGTCAAGAATATGTTAGCCTTTTGGCGCGAACGGGGAAAATTGATGCTCACAAAGAAGGTAAAAACTGGTTCACCTCAAAGGAAGCTATAGAAACGTATGTAAAAGGCAGGAAAAGAAATCGAAACACATCCAAACAGTCATAATTATTAAACCTCATTGGGACTTTTATATTTATTAGATTGCTTTAAAAGTTCCTTTCGTCATAATAAATCGTTGTTTACCAAATTTGATGATTTTTCCTTCGCCAATTTTGGCAACTTCTTTTAAATCTCCCTCCATTGTGTGAACAGATCCTCCAGTGGCATATGCTATATCCAAGTAAATTGGATTGATTACATCTACAACGCCACAGACAATTATTCGAATTGGAATATTTTCTTTTTTCAAATAAGCTAAAAGAGCCATATCACAAGGATTCTCCCAATTATCCGCAATCATTATTACATTTGACTTATTTTCTGGATATCTTTTAATCGCATAACAAACAGCTTCCAAATTGTTTTCAATGTGGCCTCCCATTTCCATTGCAGTAAAGGCAGTCTTAATTACTTTCTTTGTGTTAGTAGTTTCGACATCCCAAATTCCAGCAGAATCAAGTCCAGCAAGTTGATTATTACTTTTTTCCTCATCATCGTTAAAGAAAACAATTTGTTTAAATGATTTGATTGCTTGATTACTATTGATCCAGAATAAAATCTGAGTGGTATATGGCGCCATACTTCCAGTTACATCGCAGACAACAAGCATATCTTTCCATTGCGAATTTCTTTGCAGAACTTTTATTACTGACGAATCTTTTAGTGGAGATTTCCCTTCTACAACTGAAAGAATTTCCTCGTGCTCATCTTCAAAAGTGGGCATTGGTCGATAGTAAATTACTATACCATGGAAGTAATTTTGAATTCCGCCGGTTTGTTCAACACCGGTTTGTTTTACAAGTCGCCATTTAATAACATCCGAATTGAAAGCCTCATGTAAATGTATGTTCAACTCTAACAGGCGTTTTCTATTCAATTCTGAAAAGTCAGTTCCTACAGGATAATCAGAGTAGACTAGGTCAACCCCAGTAATTGCCACTCCTTTTAACAAGCGGAGATCATTTAAATTTTGAATTTGATAATCACCTGGGTTCATTTTAAGCTTAATCGCAGAAAAACCATTGTTCAATGGGAAATACTTATCAATTATGACGGTATCCTTGAATTTAAATCTTTCACGAATAATCATGTTACTTTGAGCTGCGGCAAATCCTTTTACCAAAAGAATCAATACCAAAAGAGAGAGAGTTTTCATAACTGATACAACAAAAAATTATGAAAAAGTAACAAAAACGAATTTTAATATAGCAAAGTGAAAGGGTTAAAATCTTAAAATAAGTTTCAAATTAAATCTTCTTTGGGTCAAATAATTCGGAATAGAATAATATTTTCCTTCAACATCTTGAATCCATTGTTTCGATAATACATTATTGATTCCCAATAAATTAAACACCTCGAACGAAACAATAGCATCCGTAAATCTTTTGGCTAAAAACCCTTCTTTCGTTTTCTTTTTGTACAAGAAATCGTATGACATTCCGATATCCACACGGAAATAAGACTTCATTCGCAACGTATCTTTGTAGCGGCTCATATCGGGTGGTCCATATGGCAAGCGCGAGCCATATTGCATTCCCATCTGAACACTAAAACTTTCAAATCCAGGCATTCGATCTTGCACCATTGCGCCGAAATTCATCATTTGATCGGTAGGTCTTGGCACGTAACCAGGAAAAATCGTTGCACTATCCACAACTGTTTGATCTTGACTAATTCCGAAAATAATTTTTTCACCAGCAGCATTGTAATATTCCTTAAAGGAATCGTCTAGGATATCTTCTTTCGTAGACATAAATCCAACTTTAAAGAAAGATTCAATTCCTTCAACAAATTGACCATGAACGTTTAAATCAAGTCCATACGCATAAGCAACACCATTATTATCTGCGTAATAACGCGTTCGAACATTGTCTATTTCATATGGGTTTACATCCCACAAATATTTGTAATACATTTCAGCCGTAAACTTAAACGGAACATCACGTTCCCACATATTGAAATATACGTCTGTTCCAATAACCGCATGATAGGACTTCTGAGACTTCACATTCAGATTCAACTGCCCATCAAAGGTCCTAAATTCTCTGTAAAATGGCGGTTGGTAGTACATCCCCGTTGAGAAACGATAACTCATATCTCTTCGTGCAATTTTACCTTTGTTCATCATATAGGCACGTGGAAAATAGGTTACAGTGGCACGCGGGGTAACAAAAAACTCATTATTTGCTGTCGTATATCCAGAACGAGTTCCTAAACTTAAGGTCCATCTTCCAACAGATTCACGAATTGTATCTTGTAAAGTCTTTACTTCTTTTCCTGCTGCTGTTTTTAACTTATAATTCACCGATACAATCGTATCTCTTTTGATTTTAGACCAGCTACCATTCCACTGAACAAAGCCTGTAAATCGTTCGGAGGTTAAATTAAGTTTCCCTTTAATTGTTTCAAAGAGCAAAATTTGACCTGAGTTAGATTGTGGCAAGCTATAACCAGCTGAATCAACCATTTTCCATTCGCTCAATACATCATAAAAATCATCGTGTTGAAAATTTACACCCCATTTTAATACTTGAGAGCTAAACGTTGTATTCTCCTCATTTTTATATCCATTGGAGAATTCATGCGAACCATTGTGGTAAATATTAATAATCGTTGCATTCAACTTATTACGTGCATGATTTAAAAAAGTACCCACCCCTAAAACGGCAATTGAATCACCGTATTCTTCTTTAGAAGGATCTGTTTCCAATTCATTGATAAAATATTGACCTTGAATATCAAAATACTCCCGTTCATTTGTATTAAAAACGGTTGTATAAAAATCCAGATTCGTTTTTTCATTGACTTTCCACTTAACAGAAGATCCACCCATCATCGTTTGAAAACGCGTTTGTTCTTGACCATCGAAATAGATTCGAAATGAATAGGCTTCATTTGCCGTACCAAAGTCCGTTTCTTGAGTTTGCGGAATAAAACGGTAATTATTTGAGGAGAAATGGCCTATTACAGACCAAGTAATATTTTCATTTAATGCATAATTCGTCAAAAACTGTGCATCCCAAAAAACTGGATTATATGCACCTTTCGTAGGTAGTGAATTCAACAAATATCCATTTGAACGATACCTTGCCCCCACTAAATAATTGAAACGTGAATTAACTTCCTGCTCAACATGTGCTTCAACACCAAGTAAAGAAGCCATTAATGACCCATTAAACGACTTTGGTGTTTTGTATTCAATATCTAGAACAGAACTTAATTTGTCACCATACATTGCATCAAATCCGCCACCGGAGAATTTAACTGATTTAACAAGAGCAGAATTGATAAAAGACATTCCTTCTTGTTGACCGCTTCTGGTTAGGAATGGACGATAAATATTAAAACCATTGACATAAACTAAATTTTCATCATAGTTTCCTCCACGTACATTGTAGTTCGTTGTTAATTCATTGTTTGAAGTCGCTGCCGTTGTATATACTAAAGTTCGTTCAATGCTTCCCATAGGAATGTTTTGGACATCGTAATAAGGCAAAGTAGCTATTTCAAATGGATCAATTCGACGCGCATTCACGTTAATAATATCTTGTTGCTGAATGGAAAATTTCACATCAGGAATTCGCTGAAATTGATCTTCTACAATAACAATTGTTCTCTTTTCTAAATAATCGCTTGCTGTATATCGAACTTGAATTGTATCGTTTTTGAAGGCAAAAAACTCATAGAGACCGTTTTGATCTGTAAATACCATTGCGGGGGTCCCGTTATTTACATAGACCTGAACATCGAATAAACCTTTCCCCCTTTTATCTACACAACGACCGCTCACTTTGGTATCTTGGGAGAAAATCCCAAAAGATAAAATGATAAAAAGAAGCGATATTATATACTGCATATTCAAAAAGTAGTCATTGAAACGTTAAAGTTGTGGATTTATTTTCATTCACGAATTACAATCAAATCTTGTTCGAAAGGTTCAATTACGGAATGTAAATATTTTAATCTACCATCGACATCACCACTGGCGCATAGATTAAAGAAGTTCATTGATCGCTCTTGCAGTCCACCATTTGGAAAAAGCTTGTTTTTAATTTGATCAATTGTCACTAATGCATTTTCGTGCTTTGATTTAACCGATTTTAATAATTTTTCACGGATAGATATCAACTGTTTTTCCATGCGAACCAATTCCGCTTGGGCATATTTATCGAGATTACTGTCCACTTTTTGTACTTTTTGGATCAATTCACTGCTTAACTGATTAAAATGTTCTTCAATGATTGAGAAATCAACATCTTCTTCAGCATTCACTTCAAGAAATCGCTTCTTTAATTGAACAGAAGCTTCAAACAATTCTTCTAAATGAAGATCTAACTTGAAGATTTTCTTTGAATTAACTGAATCAATCCACAATAAGGAATTTCGAACTTGAATCATTGGAAATGGCAATGACAATTTATCAAATACGCCCTTTAATTGTATCCAATATGAAATCTCACCTGCACCACCTACATAACATAAGTTGGGAAGAACCAATTCCTGGTATACCGGACGTAAAACTACATTAGGTGAAATACAAGAAGGATTCGATTGAGCCATTTCTTTTAAGGCTTCAAGGGTGAATTTTCCCTTTCCTTCAATAAAAAAGCCATCTTCAATACGCAGAATACGTTCACGAATTCCTTCTTCGATATAAAATAGATTAATTTCTCTTGGATTCACCTGAATTTTCAAACCTTCTTTAATCAACAATTCATTCGTTTTTAAGACTTCTTTGTAGGAAAATTCAGTTTCTAATTCATTATAAATAACTGGCAAAAAATTGTTTTTCAATGCTGCTCTATCGCCGTCGACTATTACTAGTCCAAACTTCGAAAAAAGGCGATTGACAAACTTAAATGTTGCAACTGATAAGCTTTCGCCTTCATAATTTTTTAATAAATCTTGTATTTCCGTTAAAACATCTCCGCTAAAATAAGAAGCAAACTCATTTTTAATTTCGTCAAATCCTTGCAAATTAAATCTACCAACAGGACCTTTTTGTTCACTTTGCCATGTCAGCGTATGATTAAACAATTCAATTGATTGTATTTCTTCAAAATCATGATCTTCGCTTGCCATCCAAAATACCGGTACAAAATCAATTTCAGCGTATTCAGTTTTTAAGATCTCACACATTTTTATGACATGCAAAATTTTATAGATGAAATATATTGGTCCTGTAAAAATGGCTAGTTGGTGACCTGTGGTAATCGTAAATGTATTTTTGTTTAACAGAAGGTTAATATTATTTTTAGTGGACGCAGAAACTGCAATATTCTTATAATCTTTCGTCAATACATTGTGTAATACAGAACGTTGTTCATCACTAAATGCATTTCTTTTCGTTTCAATTTGCTGTTTGAAGTTTTCAATAGAAAAAGGCAAATTAATAAATGAAAGCAATTCATCTTGGCGGTAAATAAGTTGATTTTGTTGATCTGTAAAGGCTCTTGTTTTCTCTCTGTGGAAAGTGAATTTTTGCATATACAAATGTACTTACTTAAAATGAAAGGGAAAAAGGAAAATAGGTTTTAGATGATGAGGCGTCCTCGATACATCCTCCTTCGTCGTACACTCGGTCGGCGGAGAGGATTAGGCGTCCTCGATACATCGCCTTACGTCGTACACACGGTCGGTGAGATAGAAAAAAGGGATTATCGTTTAGAATCGAACGTGTACCATGGCTCATTTATTCTAATGAATACGTATCTTTGCAACACAAAAAATAAAATTATGCAAGCGATTATTAAGACAAGCAAGGGTGAAATGAAAGTTTCATTATACACAGAGGATACACCAAAGACGGTGGCAAACTTTGTAAAGTTAGCTAAAGAAGGATATTATGATGGCTTAAAATTCCATAGAGTTTTACCTAATTTCGTAATTCAAGGTGGTTGTCCAAATTCACGTGATGGAGCGAAAGGAATGCCAGGAACAGGTGGACCTGGTTACCAAATTGATTGCGAGACTACCGGAGATAATCAGCACCATGATCGTGGTGTACTATCAATGGCTCATGCTGGAAAGAACACAGGTGGTTCACAATTTTTTGTTTGTCACTCAAGAGATAATACTTCGCATTTAGATCGTCAGCATACGTGTTTTGGAAAAGTAACTGAAGGAGTGGATATCGTTGATGAGATTAGTCAGGGGGATTCAATTGATTCAATAGAGATTATTGATTAATTGTGAATAATTTATTAATGGAGCTGCGGTAAAACGCAGCTTTTTTTGTGTGTTTTTTTTTGAGTGAGGAATGGTTGGATGCAGATTTCGAGTCCCGACAACTATCTAGATGGGGTTTAGGATTTGATGATTTGGGCATTATCTAGTCAAAATGCTATTGATAAGCAGTCAAATGCTTTCAAGATCAAGCACTAAACGAACTTTCATTCACTTAAGTAAAAATTAAGTTTTTAACAATTCGTATTTATTACCAAAAAAGTGAATTGTAAGCATTAAATTTGTCATCATGGGTGATTTCGTTGTTTCTGCACGCAAATATAGGCCGCAAACCTTTGATACTGTCGTTGGACAGTCTTCAATTACTGCTACCTTAAAAAATGCAATAAAGAACGATCATTTGGCTCAAGCCTTTCTTTTTTGTGGTTCACGTGGAGTTGGTAAAACAACAACAGCTCGAATTCTAGCAAAAACAATCAACTGTTTTAATCGATCAGAATCAGTAGAGGCTTGTGATAAGTGTGATTCATGTGTTTCTTTCAATACTGGAAATTCATTGAATGTTTATGAGCTGGATGCTGCTTCGAATAACTCAGTGGATGATATTCGTAATTTAATTGACCAGGTGCGTATTGCGCCCCAATTAGGAGATTATAAAATCTATATAATTGACGAGGTACATATGCTTTCAACGAGTGCGTTTAATGCCTTTTTGAAGACTTTAGAAGAGCCGCCTAAGCATGCGATTTTCATACTTGCAACTACAGAAAAACACAAAATCATCCCAACGATTTTATCCCGTTGTCAAATTTTCGATTTCAGTCGAATAAAGATACGCGATATGGCTGATCATTTAGCTTCAATTGCCTTAAAAGAAGGAATTACTGCTGATGCGGAAGCACTGCATCTTATTGCTCAAAAAGCGGATGGCGCTCTGAGAGATGCTTTATCTATTTTTGATCAGATTGTCACTTTTACAGTTAATAATTTAACCTACAAGAGTGTTATTGACAATTTAAATATACTTGATTACGATTATTATTTCCGAATTGTTGATGGAGCTTTAAAGGAAGACATCCCTTCTTCTCTTTTGTTATTGAATGATATTGTTGAAAAAGGATTTGACACACACCATTTCATTGTTGGTTTAGCTGAGCATTATAGAAACTTGTTGATTTGCAAAGACGCACGTACCGTTATGCTTTTAGAAGTAGGAGAATCCGTTCAACAAAAATACCTTGATCAGTCAAAGCAAATAGATGCAAATTTGATTTTACGTGCAATGAATGTACTGAGTAAGGCTGATGTGAGTTATAAATCATCTAAAAATCAGCGGCTCTTAGTGGAAATGGCACTAATACAGCTTTGTTCTTTACAGCAAGAGCTTGAAAAAAAAAACGCCTAACTGATCCAGTTGATATCATCCCTTTTCCTGAACAAAACTTAAGAGACAAGGTTCCGTCAGTACCAAGACCTCTAGCCCCTGCTGTAAAACCGAGTTATACAGATGAGAAACCTGAGCCAAAAGTTTTAACAGCTCCAACTGGTCAACTGAATACTTCTATGTTGTCCATCAAAAAACTGATGGAAAAACAAGAGGAAAATCAAACACAAGGAACATATATTGGTAATCAACCAAAAGAAGATTACAGTTTTGATCAAGTAAAAATGCTTTGGCGACGCTTTGCTTTTGAAATGAAAGAACGTGGAATGGAAACATTTTACAATGCAATGATAAAACGTGAGCCTATTCGTGCTGAGAATGAACAATTTAAAATGTTATTGGATAACCAGATTCAGCACGATTACATTACAACCCATTTACAGGACATGAATGCCTATTTCAGGAAGGAATTAAAAAATTACAATGTTCAAATCTGTCTAGAACTCAACGACAAACCAGAAGAAGAAACGAAATACTTGACGGGTAAAGATAAATTTCAGGCACTGGCGCGCAAAAACCCCAATTTACATACCTTGAAGAACATGTTTAACTTGGATGTGGAATACTAAGGGTTGGGAGATGATTCTAAAATCTTCTCTCTTTTAAAGGCTGATAGGTAATGAATCTGGCCCAATTATCGATTTCTCCTTTTTTTGTTTTGTAAATCTTATCCTTCACAAGGTATTTCTCTATACCCTTTTTATTTATGGTTGAAACATTGACTCTTCCATCGAACAAAGAAACTACCGCAAATTCGCGTAAAGAATCACTTTCTAGTTTCAAAAATACTGTCGATGTTCCAGCATAAACCAAAAATGCATCAATACAATTAAGCGATGGATTGTACATTAAATTTGGGTAATCACTTGAATTACGAATACATTTTAATTGTTCTTTAATCGTATCAAAAATAAAAAGCGTTCTAATTTCATTAGCACCTCTTGCAGCAGTTGATGTTTGAAACGTTAAATCAAAGTGACCATCATTATTGAAATCTGAAGTTTTTGCAAAAAGACTAGTGATACCATCTTTTTCCAATGTTTGCTTCTGAATTAATTTCCATTTTTGCATAAAACGTTTGAATAAATGAATTTCAACGTAAATACTATCATCGCAACGTATTTGCTTCATCTGAACTCTAAAGCTGTCTTTTAAACCAATTTTATTGGTGCCAAATTCTTCTTCAATGGTAACTATACCCGTTCTATCAGGAGTTAACTCATTCGCTTGAAAACGATAAGGATTTGATGTTTTAAATGGGACGTAAATCTCATGTGCGAAGGGTCCCGAAAACCATGTTATTATGCAAATAGTATCCTTTTTAATCCATTTAACTTCTGGAGTTTTAGTGTCGATTCCTTCTTTTTCAAAATCAATGACCCTTTTATTGTCTTTATAAAAAATTTCAAAAATATGACCTTCCACATCATTTCCTCTTTGAATAACTGAGACAGGTCCACCTTCAATTAAAATATATGAATCATTTTTAGTTTTCACTGAATAAGTATTCATACCATCTTCAGCAAACAATAACTCTTTTTTAATTGAATAATCAACCTTTTTGTTTTTAACAGGATTTTGACAACTGAATGTGAAAAACAGAAAAGCAAAAATTGAAAATCTTTTGATCATTTAGGAAATTAATAATTCGACAATTCTTGTATTTGATCACTGACTTTTGAAAAATCATGTTCTAAGTATGCCCGCGCGCCAAATCCACAATCCATGGAATTATTAGCTTCCATTTTAACAGTCTTTTCAGTAAAACTTACTATTATTTCACAATCCTCAAAACGATAAACGTAAAATTCTCCTTCCTTCACCGCGACACCCTCACCTATTGCAAAATGATAGGTCGGTCCGCAAACTGCTTCGAAAACTATATAAATTGAATCTTTATCGATTATTTTAACGGTTGACTTTGCTCCATTGTAGCCAATTTCCGTTTGTTCTGGTGACCAATAATCATTGATGAAATTCAAATGATATTCATAAGTTCCTTCAATCGATGAGGATACTTCTGAAGCATAATCTTCAGGTAATTTTCTGCTCAACAACTTTCGATCACCCGCTTGATAGTCCAATTTGACCTTTAACACTTTCGATTCATTTAGCCAATAACCTAAAAGACTATCATCTACTAATTCTAAAAAAAAGTTACCCGTAACTTTATCCTTATACGATTCCTCCATGGACAAACACGGTGAAAAGAATGTTCCTTTCAAATTCAAATAAGCCTCTTTCCCAGCATAGCGATATTTACCCTGAAATTCACCTGTTAAAAAATCATTTTTCAAAATGGTCAATTCAATTTTTAAATTACCAATTTTCCCAGTGTAATTTAAAGTTGATTCTTTTTGAGAAAAGCCAAAGAAACAAACCTGAACTAGAAATATAATACTCGTGATTTTCATCATATTCTTAAATTTGAATTAGTCTTTTTCTCACTTGAAGTTTGAAAGTATTGAATCGTTAGAGTTTTACTCTGAAAAGAACAGTAATATCCGATTTTTTATTTCCATTTATCTGTTCCGCCCCTGAACTAATACTTGTTCGGTTATCATAAATAAACACCCCATAACGCACCCATAAATCGCACTTTCGCAAAAAAGAATACCGAATCATAGCGTATGCTCTGCTTCCTTGGTAAAAATAGGCAGGGACAGCAAACACATACAAGGCATTATTTTCATAGGAATAGATTCGCGTATCATAGCTATCAGTATCAAATAAAACATAGCGCAATGATAAATCAAATGGAAGTTTTTTAGGTTTAAACAAAACGTCTTGAGTAATAATAAGTCCTTGTTCGGGAGTATTACTTTTTCGATTGATGGTCACGTATTCAATTCGGCTTTTTATCGTAAAGAATTCAGAGATTGCATAGGACAAATTAAGTCTATAATTGCGCTGGATGACATCTTCTATTGGTGTAACGGCAAAAGCGTCACGGCTGTTTTTTTGTCGCAATTGCTCTCTGAATCGCGCATATATTTCCAATTGTTTGTTCGGTTTATAATTTGGTTGGATCATAATTTCATGTCCAGTAGAAGGTGCGTCAACCAAATATTTCATCCAAGGGAAACGGAACAAATCGACATAAGCATTTAAAGTCCATGCTGAAGCTAACTTCAATTTGGTTCCTGCATAAATTCCATTTTCGTTTTGGGTATTGCTTCCTTCAGAGAATCCTGCATTGTAAAATGTTTGATAGGCTCTATCGTAATTTCTATATACTAGACTAAAAGATGCTTTTGGATCTAAGGAAAAGACAGCACCATGCAGATGAGCCCAAGAACCATTATAGCCAGATCGCGCACTTTCCCCAAAGAAATTGAAATTTTTTAAGGTCCAACTATAATCTGCACTCAACGAAATCATGTCTTTCCCCCTAAAATCAAATTGATTGTATGGTTGAACTGCTCTATTAAGCACTTTATCGTAACCTTGATAAACGCCAGCGATTCCTATTTGCAAGTTTCTCGTTCTAAATCTTAGATTTGATCCAGCAATATATTCTGTTAAGGTATTTTTTCGTCCTATTTCTGAGTTGGTACGATGCAAACCAGAAATATTTATACTCGAAACAAACTCTAAATCGTCAAATAATGAATCGACAACTGAGGTTCCATCAATCTTCTTAATACTTCCAAAGGTTGTCATGGAAAAATTCTTGTAACCAATATCAACCGCTGCTCCACGCATAAATCGCACTTCATCAACGGATGTGTATGGTCGCAATGGATTCGCGGTTTTCTTTACAGTTGAAATATCTGCTGTTTTACCGAAGGCATATCCCGACCAAAAATTCACTCCTTGACCAATTTGAATTTGATAATCACCCAACGCAACTGCTCTCAGATATTTCCCACCTTTATAAAAAGCGTGAAAAGAATAAAAATCAAATCCATTTTTTTGAGAGCCCTTGAAAAACTCTTCACCTGGATCTTTTTCCGCTGTAATCCCAGCGCTTAAATTCGTTCGATAGCTATAGCGCAAACGTGTGTAGTAGCGATCTGAATTACCATAATAGTAGGAATTACTATTTTGAATTACACTGTCAGGAACTGCAGCATAACCACTCTTATCTTCAGGTGTTCCTTGATAGCGCACAAAGAGTTCAATATTCCCTTCTTTTATTGCCTCTCGAAAAGTTAAGTGCAGATTATCCAATTTATCATCCACACGTACAAATGGCAAGACTAATTCAATGGTTTGTAAATCCCAATATTTTAATGATTGTAATTCATATTTAGAAATCAATTTACCGAACAATTTTCTATGCAACAACAAGTCATTTATTTGAACTTCTGAGAGTAAACTTAAGTCCTGTAACTCGTCGAAAGTTGCGCCATTCAGGTTCAGCGGATTATCAAAATAGTAGTTTAACTGTTCAATTACATCTGTTAAGTCAATGTCTTCTGATTCAAGTTGTTCCGAAATAAATTCTATTCGCTGTTGAATAATTTCACTACGCACTTGTGCCAACAATTTCGTTGAACAAATCAATAGGATTAATATGAGAATTGGTCGCTTCAAAGGATTAATTTTCGTCCATTTGATAGGTCAATGAAATATTTGGAGACCAACCTAAACGTTGATGATAAGCAGAACCAAGATCCAATTGAAAAGTCTTGAATTTATATCCAAAACCGAAGGTAATTTCAACAGGTGCCGTCGCTGCTCCAAAGCGAAAAAAGAAGTTTTCAATAGCTTGGTATTCCATTCCAGCTTTAAAACGAATTGGATATTCAATATTTTTTTCTGCTTCACCGGAAAAAAGGACTTTATCAGAAACTTTATAACTTGTTCCTAGGCGCATTAATGTTGTAAATCGATCATCAGCATAATCGGCCAGACGAGCTCTGCCAAGGTTGAAGACACTTACGCCAATTTTCCAATATTCTGTCAATTCACCCAAAATTCCAATTTCAGCCGTCGCACTGTGTTTAGAACCATAATTCTCAGTCAAGCGTATTCCTTGATAATTCAATTGAACTCCAGCAGAGAATTTCTCACTTAATTTAACGCTATATCCTGCGCCTATTTTCTGCGTTCTGTATAATTCAAAGCCATAAAGTTGGGCTCCAAAAGACAAAACACCCGTTTTGAGTGGCACAGCGACTGTCAAACCTTGTGATTGCAATTCTTTTAAAAGAAAACGATTCTCATATGAAACACCAGCAGAAAATTGTTTTAGAGTGGCTAAACCTGCTGGATTGTGGTGATATGCCCAAACATCTTCAAATGCAACAGAGGCATTTGCCATTGAATTTGATCTTCCGCCCATCGGAATCCATCCTTGGCCTATGGAAATGAGTGGACAAAAAAGAAAAATTAGTAGTATTCTTAAAAACATGGACTAAAATAGGTAATTCTTGAATCGAATGGGTTAATTGGATATTAATATTTATCAACTATTTTATTTAGATATGTGGGATTAGGAGACAGGCTTCCTCGAACATCCTCCTTGGTCGTACACTCGGTCGGCTGGAGGGATTAGGAGACAGGCGTCCTCGATACATCCTCCTTCGTCGTACACTCGGTCGGCTGGAGGGCAAGCTGGGTTTGCCTAGAGCCTTTCTGTAAGAAGGAAATTACTTGTTAAGCAGTCGTATGACATCTTTCGCAATATCCTTATTATCATAATCTTCTTTCGGCATGTAAAACCAAGTTCTGCCATCATCTTCACTTATGGCAACATAAGACGTGTTTTTTTGAGTGAATTTTTCCTCACTCCAGCCACTTTGAATGACTCTGAATTCATAAAGAGCGTGAATACTTGAATTTTTACTTTTAATGGTCCTCAAAATTGGTTCATCCAAGTAATTATCAACACTTTTTATTTCAAATTTCTTTAAGAAAACAGAATCACCCTGATCTTTATATGCTCTTACCAATGACGGATGTATCATTGAGATGTACGCTAATTGCATTCCTTGTTTGCGCGCTTTTAGAAAATCATTTGTAGCTGTCGTCAAAATCGCTTCTTGATTAGCATTTAGCGTACAAGCTCCTAAAATCAAGACAATAAGTATAAAGTATATATTTTTTTTCATTATTCTATATCGTTTAGTAGGTCCTCAAATTCGTGGGTATCGCAAATTAAAAATGGTTCTTCAGCTGCTAACATATCCATAATTCTAAGCATTTCTGGATACTGTTTAGCCTCGATTTCTTGAAATCGCTTTTTAGAACCAATAAGTTGAACTTCTTGGAAGCTTCGATTGTTTATAATTTTATAGTAAGCCTTCTCATTAATCATTTTTCGATATTGAGGAAAGTCCGTATTTTTATCAATCATAAAGCTAAAATAGAATGTTTGCCAATATAATACACAAAGAAGGTCACGATTTAATGCTTAAAGGTGAATATTTAAAAGCAATTGACTGTTTTTCAAAGGCTTTGTTGCAACACCCAGAAAACGCAGATATCTTTTCAGATCGTGGAGTAAGTTATTTACACCTCAAATTTGAAAAAGAGGCGATGGCTGATTTTAATCATGCTTTGGAACTTCAACCTGAATATGGATATCGTTATGCTGCTCGAGCCTATGCTAAAGATTTCTTTGGTGACACCGATGCAGCTATTGAAGATTATGAAAAAGCAATTGAATTAGATCCAGAAGATGCTGTTTCCTATAACAATATTGGACTTTTACAAGAAAAGAAAGGATACAAAGTAAAAGCTCAAATGAACTTTGAACGAGCTGATAAATTATCCAAAATGGAAAATCGATTATATGATTTAATGGACCAATTGGAGGACGAGCAGCCGGAAGCAATCACATCAATTGAATCTAAACAGATTACCAATGATCAAACAACTATCAATCACCAAATGATTGATCCAGCAACGATTCGAGAAAAAAATATAAGTACGTTTAAGGAATTTACTCAAATTTTCACTTCAAAAACGCAATTTAATGAATTCATGCGTTTTTTGAAAAATGGATTACGAATTAAATAAATGCCTGTGAAGTCAATCGATTTATCATTTAAGAACAATAAAGATCCAGAAAATGGAAATATTCTCATTTCCGATCCCTTTTTGGATGAAGATTTTTTTAGACGCGCGGTAATTCTAATGTGCGATCACACACCAGATGGCAGTTTCGGTTTTGTATTGAATCACTATTTGGATGTTGATTTACATACCTTGGACAGTGAATTTCCTAATATCAATGCGCGAATTAGTGTTGGTGGACCGGTTGATACACAAAGCCTGTATTTTATTCATGCACTTGGAGATCGTTTGGGTGGCTCCTCACCCATAACAGGAGATTTGATGTTTGGTGGTGATTATACTGAATTATTAAAATTGCTAGAAGAGGATAAATCCATTAAAGATAAAGTGCGGTTTTTCCTTGGATACTCAGGCTGGGGTAAAGATCAGTTGACAGATGAATTGAAAGAAAATTCATGGTTGGTCGCTACGAATATTAGGGACAAAGAAATTCTTTCTACAATTGATGATGATTTTTGGAAATCTTGTATGGAAAAGCAAGGTGAGCGCTTCAAAACGATTTCAAAGTTTCCCTTGAACCCGAATGAAAATTGAAATTATAAAACGTAATTAAGAGAAATGTCATTTTCAGCACCACTTGCCGAGCGAATGCGTCCAACAATCTTGGATGATTACATTGGTCAAGATCATTTATTGAAACAAGGGGCTTCTTTGCGTCGCGCTTTGGATTCAGGTATGATTCCGTCTATGATTTTCTGGGGACCTCCAGGCGTTGGAAAAACGACATTAGCACAATTAATTGCTGGTCATTTAAAACGACCATTTTACACTTTATCTGCCATTTCTTCAGGCGTCAAAGATGTTCGAGATATCATTCAGCGCGTTGAGCAAGGCGGAATGTTTCAAACATCAGGTACTATTTTATTTATTGATGAAATTCACCGATTCTCAAAGGCACAGCAAGATTCTTTGCTTGGAGCAGTTGAAAAAGGAATTGTTACTTTAATTGGTGCAACAACTGAAAATCCTTCCTTTGAAGTTATATCAGCACTTTTATCTCGCTGTCAAGTCTACACACTTATTTCACATACCAAAGAAGATTTACTCAACTTATTGAATCGCGCCATTATCAAAGATGCGGTATTAGCGAAGAAAAAAATAAAACTAAGCGAAACGAATGCGCTGCTAGCCATTTCAGGTGGTGATGCTCGGAAATTATTGAATATTTTTGAAATAATCATTGGTACTTTTGGTGATCAGCAGAAAATTGAAATTACCAATGAACTTGTTCTTTCAACGGCACAGCAAAGTCTAGCAATGTATGATAAAGATGGGGAGCAGCATTACGATATCATTTCAGCTTTTATTAAATCTATTCGAGGAAGCGATCCAAATGCTGCTGTTTATTGGTTGGCAAGAATGGTTGAAGGTGGAGAAGATCCAAAATTCATCGCACGTCGCTTGTTGATCTCTGCATCTGAGGATATTGGTTTAGCGAATCCAAATGCGCTATTGATGGCCAACAACTGTTTTCAAGCCATTCAATCGGTTGGATGGCCAGAATCACGTATCATACTTGCTCAATGTACCATCTATTTGGCTTCTTCTCCAAAAGGAAATGGCGCATATATGGCGATAAATCGAGCACAAGAAGAAGTAAAACGCAGTGGGAATTTAGGCGTACCTCTCCCCTTGCGAAATGCTCCAACTAAACTGATGAATGACCTAGGTTATGGTCAAGGTTATTTATATTCACATGACCATCCTGGCAATTTCGCTGAACAAGAATTTTTACCTTCTGAGATTCAAGGAACTTCATTTTTCCAGGCAGGAAGTAGTAAACGTGAGCAAGAGGTTCAAGAATTTATTCATCACTTATGGAGAAATAAATACGAATAATGGGGGCAAAAATCGCTTATTATCTTTTTGTATTTCCATTGTCACATTTGCCGATGTGGTGTTTATATCGATTTTCTGATTTCTTTTTTTTAATACTTGTCAGCGTTTTTCCATATAGAAAAAATGTAATCGAAGGAAATTTGATGCGCTCTTTTCCAGAAAAGACGGCAGAAGAGATTAAAAAACTACGCAATGCATTTTACCGTCATTTTGCTGATATCTTAGTTGAAGGAATAAAAAATTTGAGTATCAGTAAAGCAGAACTTTTAAAACGATTTAAGGTAAAAAATCCTGAATTAATGGAAGGACTTTATGCTCAGCACAAAAGTGTTATTCTTGTTTCTGGTCATTATAACAATTGGGAATGGTTAATTACGGCTCAAAACTGTTTGTTTCAGCATCAAGCCATGGGAATTGGAATGCCTATGACCAGTAAGTTTTGGGATAAAAAAGTCAACGAGCAACGATCCCGTTTAGGAATGAAGGTAGTGCACGCAAAAAACTTCAAAGAAGAACTTAAAAAGATTAGCAATGAGCCGGTTGCGATATTATCACTTGGAGATCAATCTCCTGGGGACGCACGCAAAAGCTATTGGATGGAATTTTTACATCAACCAACAGCTGTTTTGTTTGGAACTGAACAAATGGCGCATTCAAATGATTTTGCAGTTGTCTTTTTTGTTAACCGAAAAGTGAAACGTGGTTATTACGAGATGCATTTAACCTTGATTACAGACAAACCATCCAATTGTGAATGGGGAGAAATAACTGAAAAGCACACGCATTTATTAGAGAATGAAATTATGGTCCAACCCGCTTTTTGGGTCTGGTCACACAAACGCTGGAAAAGAGAAGTTCCATCTGACTTAAAACAATTAAAGGAAGAACAACATGATAAATTCAATGCGACTTTTAAGTCTTAGTCTTTTTGTTTTGTGCTTTCTTTCAGCTCACGCACAGGAAAGCAGATATCAGAAAAAGAATGCGCAAGACACTATCATTCTTCAGTATTCAAATGCTAATTGCAATTCACGCAGTTTGATTGTTAAAGACAGTGTTCTCTATTCTGCCAATTCGAATGGTGCACTTTACTCTTACGACTTGAAAACGGGCAAATCGACCAACTTAATGGAGAACAAAAAGTTTGAAGAAATGCGTGATATTGAATTTGTTGGAGATACGCTTTATGGAATGCAAAGTGGCACATATGGTATTCTAGCGCGGATTGTCGAATCAACATTTGACACATACATTATTGCTAAAAAAAATCTCTGGTACAAAGTTTTTCTTGATGGAATGGACTTTCATAATAATACTGGTTTTATCATGGGAGATCCTGTGAATGGCACATTTACACTTTCATTTACCGAAGATGGTGGACAAAACTGGCAGGCATGCGAAGGAAAAGTTCAAGCTATTGAAGGTGAAGCTGGATTTGCTGCAAGTGGAACAAATGTAAAAGTTTTAAACGACAGTACTTTTATTTTTGTCAGTGGTGGTTTAAAAAGTCGCTTTTTTAAATCTACTAATAAAGGTAAAACTTGGGTCTCGACATCGCTACCGTATTTAACAAATGAATCCAGTGGCGCGTTTTCAATTTGCATGCTAAATGATCAGGAAGGAGTCATTGTTGGCGGTGATTGGGCGAATCCAGATTTAAACTTAAATACAGCATTCTTTACAAATGATGGCGGTGAATTCTGGGAAAATGCAGACAAACAACCTCGCGGTTATCGTTCATGTGTCATTGAAGCGAATAAAGCAATGTATGCAGCTGGGACGAATGGTATTGATATTTCATTTGACAAAGGGGAAACTTGGATTCCATTTGCTGATGGTAATTATTTAGCATTGACTGCTGACGATAAACATTTGTATGCGAGTATGCTGAAAGGGAAGATTCGGGTTTTTGAATTGGTGACGAGGCGTTAGGCGGGAGGCGTCCTCGATACATTGGAAGTGTCCAATACTCGGTCTGCTTTAGGCGGGAGGCGTCCCCGATACGTTGGAAGTATCCAATAATCGGTCTGCTTTAGGCAGGAGGCGTCCTCGATGCATTGGACGTTTCCAATGAATCGAGATTGGTATAATAGATTATTGAATTATGATTATTGAGAAGGTATACGAAATTGTTAAAAAGAATTTTGAATCGGACACGACGGGACATGATTGGCATCATATTCAGCGGGTTGTAGATATTGCGCTTTATATTCAAAGTAAAGAAGGTGGTGATCGTGAAATTGTTGAATTAGCAGCGCTTTTACATGATATTTCTGATCATAAATTAAACGGTGGAAAGTTAAATCATGGTGGAGAAGTTGCAACACAAATTTTAGGTGAATTGGGTTTTCCAAGTGATAAAACGGCAAAAGTTGCAACAATAGTTGATGCTGTTTCCTTCAAAGGTGCTGGTGTTGCTGATAAAATAGATTCTCTGGAAGGTCAAATCGTGCAAGATGCCGATCGTTTGGATGCCATTGGAGCAATTGGAATTGCCAGAGCCTTTGCCTATGGCGGACACAAAAACCGTCCAATTTACTTACCTGAGAAGGCGCCTGAAATGCACGATTCATTTGAAAATTATGCGAATGCTAAAAGTCATACAATTAATCACTTCTACGAAAAATTATTACTTTTAAAAGATAGATTGCATACAGCTTCTGCCAAAAAAATTGGACAACAGCGCCACGATTTTATGGAAAAGTACCTCGAACAGTTTTACAACGAATGGAATTCAACAATTAAACAAACGCATGAATAATCACTACGCTTTAGGAATTGATATTGGTGGAACATCAACAGAATATGGATTGGTGTCGCAAGATGGAGAAATTGTGTACGAAAAAGATATACCAACAAAGGATTATCCAGAACCACAAATGATGATTGATGCCATTCATTCAGATTTATTAAAAGAAGGCTATTTAGACTCCATTTTAGGTATTGGAATTGGCGCTCCGAATGGAAATTACTTTACTGGTCATATCGAATATGCTCCAAATTTGCTTTGGAAAGGAATCATTCCTCTTGCTGATATGTTTGAAGCAAAATTCCATAAACCTACTATTTTAACCAATGATGCAAACGCCGCAGCAATGGGTGAAATGATTTTTGGAAATGCGCGTGATTTAAAGGATTTCGTATCAATCACTTTAGGCACAGGTGTTGGAAGTGGTGTTGTTGTGAATGGAGAAATGGTTTACGGTCACGACGGTTTTGCTGGAGAATATGGTCACATTCGCATTATCCCAAATGGTCGTTTATGTGGCTGTACCCGAAGAGGATGTTTAGAAACATATTGTTCTTCAACAGGAGTTGTGCGTAGTATTGAAGAATTAGATTCAGAAAATAAAACCATTTCAGCATTAATACAAATGGAAAACCCAAGTGCGAAAGATGTCTTTGACTGGGCAGATCGCGGCGATTTATTTGCAAAAGAAATCGTTGAATTCACTGCGGAGACCCTAGGCTCTGCCCTAGCTGATTACGCTTGTTTTTCTAGTCCAAAAGCGTATGTTTTGTTTGGCGGAATAGCTCAACATGGAGGCGATTTCCCTTCGAAAGTAAAACATTATTTGGAGGAAAATATTTTAATCATTTATAAAAATAAGATAGAAATTCGTGTTTCCTATTTACATGATAAAAACGCCGCTGTATTAGGATCAGCAGCACAATTGTTTTGGAACGCATTAAAAAAATAATATGACAAAAAATCTCCTATTTCTGATTTTTATACTTGGTTCTTTTACGTTTTTAGGACAAAATAATTCTGTAGACCAACTTTCCAAAGCACAGGAAATTCGAAAGAAATATGTAGGTGGAGATATCCCTAATGCACAATTTTCGGCTTCTAAAAGCTTATATGTCGATCCATTTATTGGAACCGGTGGTCATGGACATACATTTCCAGGAGCTACTTCCCCTTTCGGTATGATGCAATTGAGTCCTGACACTCGTTATGACGGTTGGGATGGCTGTGGAGGTTATCATTATTCTGATTCAATTATTTATGGTTTTAGTCATACCCATTTGAGTGGTACAGGTGTGCCAGATTACTGCGATTTATTATTGGTACCTCAAAGTGGAACACCGAAAACAACGCCAGGATACATAGATCCAAAAGGTTATGGCGACCGTTTTTCGCATGATCAAGAAAATGCTTCTCCAGGATTCTACGAAGTAAAGCTGCTCAACCAACAAATTAATGTTCGATTAACGGTTAGTGAACGCGCAGGAATTCATGAATACACTTTCCTCAATAAAAAAGGTAAGAAATTCATCTTGATAGATTTAGATCATCGTGATCGTTTGCTAGCACAAGGCATGAAAATTCATACAAAGAAAACAATTTCAGGTTATCGAATTTCAGAATCTTGGGCATCCAACCAGCATTTTTATTTTCATTTGGAGTTATCCGTTCCTTATGAAAAATCCCGTATTATCAATAAAGACGGTCAACACAAATTATTATTGACTTTCCCAGCTGAAACGCAACAAATACTGGTAAAAGTAGGAATGTCGGCTGTGAGCGAAGATGGAGCGAAGAATAATCTAATAACTGAAATAAGTGATTGGGATTTCAATGCGCTTCGTGCTCGAACGGTTAAATCGTGGGATTTAGAATTGAGTCGAATTGACTTTAAATCATCGGATAGCAAGACCATGATCAATTTCTATTCTGCCTTGTATCACACCTTTATTCAGCCAAATGTTTTTAGCGATTTATCTGGAGAGTACCGCGGAAGAGACAATCAAATTCATAAAATAACAAATGATAAAGATCAATATACGGTCTTTTCATTATGGGATACTTATCGTGCCACTCACCCACTTTATACGCTTATTCAACAAGAAAGAACGAGCAGTTTTATCCATACATTCTTGCGACAATTTGATGAAGGAGGAGACTTACCTGTTTGGGAATTAGCTGGAAATGAAACTGAATGTATGATTGGTTATCATAGTGCATCAGTGATTGCAGATGCATACGGTAAAGGAATTCGTGATTTTGATGCTGAAAAAGCACTAAATGCCATGGTTGCAACATCCAATTTTGACGAGTTAGGAAAAAGACAGTTCAGAAAAAATGGCTTTATCAGCTCTGGCGATGAACCGGAATCCGTTTCAAAAACATTGGAATATTCTTATGACGATTTGTGTATCGCTAAAATGGCGACCGACATGGGGAAAGTGGATATTTATCAAAAGTACTACAGAAGCGCCTTAAATTTTATGAATCTATACGATCCAAAAACTGGGTTTATGCGGGCTAGACGCAATGGACTGTGGTATTCACCCTTTGATCCATCTGAAGTAAATTTCAATTATACGGAGGCGAATAGTTGGCAATACTCACTTTATGCACCTCACGCGATTGATGTGTTGAGCGAAATGATGGGTGGAAAAGATTCACTTGAACATTGGTTAGATCGCTTATTCAACACAGAAATGGAGCTTTCTGGTAGAGAACAAGTTGATATTACAGGTCTTATTGGTCAATATGCTCATGGAAACGAACCTTCGCATCATATGGCTTATATGTACAATTATACCAATGCTTCCCATAAAACTTCGAAATATGTAGATCAAATTTTTAAGGAAATGTACAACAACACTCCAGATGGTTTGTCAGGAAATGAAGATTGTGGTCAGATGTCAGCATGGTATGTGTTAAGCGCACTGGGACTTTATCAAGTCACACCAGGACATCCTTGGTATGATTTCGGGAGACCACTAGCAAATGAAGCAACACTTAATTTAGAGAATGGTAAAAAATTAAAAATCAAGACCTTAAATAATAGTTCTGAGAACATGTATATCCAATCCATCACATGGAATAGTAAGCCGTGGTCAATGAATGGAATTTATCATTCCACCCTATTTGATGGTGGAGAATTAGTCTTTACAATGGGGTCAAAACCTTCTATTCAAAAACGTTCTCCCAGCAACAGTCCTTTAAATAAATCCACTTTAACTCAGTTTTCATATACTCCTAGCCCATTTTTCACGAATGAACAACGCATTTTTGAAGATAAAATGGACGTGACAATCAATCATTTAAATCCAATTAATGATGAAAAAATCAGTATTGAATACCGTTTTACCAATGACACAACAAAGGTCTTTATTTATTCAAAAGCAATTTCGATTGATAAAAGTTTGAGTATTGAAGCACGTCAATTAAATGTACTAGAAGCACATCCATCTTCGATGCCTGGTTCTGCCTATAATTATAGTAAATGGGTAAGTGCAGAATTCATAAAGCGGGATAAAAATGTGAGTCTACAGTTGAAAAGCACTTATTCACCGCAGTATGCAGCGGCTGGTCCAACCACCTTAATTGATGGAGTTCATGGTACAAAAGAATTTAGAACGGGAGATTGGCAAGGATACAATGCGCAAGACCTTGTAACTGAAGTTAAATTCACCGAACCAAGAGTATTAAAAGAAGTGGGTATTTCTTGCTTACAAGACATGAAATCGTGGATTTTCTATCCTTCTTCGATTCAGATTGAAATCTCTTACGATGGTATTACTTTCGAAAAATTAGCACCAATTATAACGAATAAACCTTACGTTTCCAATGCTTTTACTCCGGGAAGTATTCCAAGTTTTACTTCTTATGTTGGACCAACAACTGCAGAATTTTACAGACAAACATTAAGTGTTCGACCAATAGCCGCTTTTCGTGTAATCGCTAAGAACTATGGCATATGTCCAGCATGGCATTTGGGTGCAGGAAATGAAACATGGTTATTTTCTGATGAGTTGATTTTTAGGTAGATGATTCGGAGCCCTCGACATCACCACGGCCGACGCTCTGTCGTCATGATGTTGTTTTGGAACAAATGTCAATTGGCAAAAATCATTCGTTTACTTTCGATGATTTTACCATCTACATATAGTGTATAGAGATATGTCCCAGTTTTTCCATAACCGTGTTCATAATGGACTTCATTGATTTCTTGATCAAGTTCAATTGGAATTCTTTCTAACTGTTTTCCATTTAAATCCTGAATACTAATCCACGCTTTTTTATATTTTATCTTCGCATTACAATGAACTCCTATAATTGTAATTTCATCAAAAGGATTAGGACGGTTTTGTAAAAGTGAGATTGGTCCTTTGTTTGAATTAGATAGCTCTTCTATATCGACTTGTGCTCCGATAAGACTTATTTCCTTAGAAAATAGACTTTCCATACCAAATTCATCCACCGATGCCACACTAATGTAATAATTTGTTGCAGTTGGAGGGTAAATTGTATCCAAAGTTCCGATCATTGTGTACACAGAATCCCAATCATTTGTTAAGGTGCGAATCCCAACGCGATATGTGTTATATTGTGTTTGATCGGTAATTGAATAATTAGTCCGGGTCCAACAATTGTACTCATAGAAAAATCTGGTTTATTTGGTCCTTTAGCTGCAACTGTTGCAGCTGTTCCATTAATAGCTGCATTGCGCGAGAGGTAATTAAAGTCAACGAAGAAACTATCAATTTCCAAATCAGCGTTGGTATCAATTCCAAGGATGTCTTCACTCGTATGTTGTCGATCATTATAACCAACACCATTGGAAGCATCACCGTGTTCATTTGCGGATGTAAAACGCATAGCTGTAAAACTTTTTTGACGAAATGGAATATGATCGCCTCCCCTGCCTGTTCTGTCTTCTGCTGACATGATGGTTATCAACATTGGTACAGTTACATGCTGAATGAGTTCTTCTTTATATTGTAATTTTATAAATCGAGAAAGCTGTTTATGTGCTGAATTAAATCCACCGTAGGAAAACAATCGGACCTGTGCACTGTCGATATCATTTAACCCTGGACATGAAGGTGCAGAAGATGTATTTCCGCAAATCACTCCACCAATTACGTCATTATTAAGAACAGCTTTCACCGGGATACTGTTTGTTTGGCAATATATTGCAAATGCATTTGATCCATATAATCCTTGCTCTTCTCCGATTGTCAACATAAAAACAATTGTGTTTTTAAAAGTAAATGCACTCATTATCCGCGCAAGTTCCATTACCAATGCCGATCCTGAAGCATTATCTTCAATTCCGTGAGCCTGACAAGTTATATCGCATTCCGTTTCACATCGACTATCCAAGTGACCTTCGATGATAATAACTTCATGGTTTGCAGAATCTGAACCAGGTAAAACAGCTAAAATATTTCTATGCTGGGTGACAGTGCAAATAGTTTGATTAAATTGAAAATAAGAAGGAATCAGTCTATTCTCATTCATAGCACTAAACGATTGAAATTTCGAATAGGCCCATTTCCGTGCTGCACCTATTCCAGTTATCAAAGAAACAGTATCTGCTCCCGTATTTCGGTTGTGAAAAGTGGCCATCTTCAAAATGTAGGCTTTTAATGAATCCGCTTGGATATTATTTTGAATTTGTGTCACAATATCCTGATGATCACTAATAGGATTGGAAGAAGCAAAAATTGCTGGATCGTAATTTCCTTTGATAATATTGTCTGCAAGAACGTTAGTTACAGTGAGCGAAGTTTGCGAAAATGAGTAGTTAGAAAATCCAATAAAGAGTAGCAGAATAATTTTCTTATAATTTACCACATTGAACATGCCGAAATGAGTTTGTCTTAAAATCATGATGCAATTTAGTACAATGCCTTCATATTCTGTTGAAAATTTAATTCTTTTTTGAATGAAGGTGAATATTTTTCTATTCGACCCCGCTGGGGTCGGGAAATATATTTTTATCTCTATCCATTCGCTGTGGTCAAGGTTAGAGATGTGTGACCCCGCTGCGCTCAAGGTTTTGTTTTTGACATCAAAGATCGTTGCATGTTAATTATTCCTTTTCGTCGAAACAATCAAAGAAAAAAGAATGATTAAATTTACATCATGAAAAACACTCTTTTCCTCCTATTCCTCCTTTTTGTCTCTGCGACATTTGCACAAGGTACAACCGGAATCTACAAATTCAAATGGAACATCGATAGTAGATTAACGAATCAAGTTGTTATAAACAACACTGGGAATGGCAATTTAACTATACCGAACAATTTATACGATTCTGTAATTTCACGTGTAGAATATCTTGTGACCCAAGAACTGCACTCTGATACCAAATGGATCTTTCCAATTAATCGTAAAGGAAAAGAACTAAAAACAGGGAACTCATCCAGTCAAGTAGGTGGATTGCCAAGAGGCACAAAACGTCAAGCAATGCGCGCTGAGTATTTGGAATATTACGTAAAATTTAGAGTAACTGTTGGACTCAATAAAACATTTACTATTGGTGGAGTAAATGCAAATTACTCACGTTTGAAACCATTTGTAAAAGTTAAAATGAAGGCATATGGAATTGATCGTCGTGTAAAAAAACGTAAAAAAATTCGTTTAGGTGGATTCAAAAGCATTGGTAGCTTTGATTTCAATATGGGCGGAACAACTGTTACTCAAACGAACGGTTTGCCCATTGAGGAAGTCCTTGACATGGTATTTAAAGGATTAAAGAAGTTTGAGGACAGAGCCATGTAATCTGAATGTGAAGTTGGCATTTATTGAACTAAATGATGACAAAAATATTGGCTGGACAAATTCGAAGATTCGATTTAACAACAACTGAAGCATTCATCCAATTTCACGCTTAACACTTATGGATTCATATTCTTCAAACCAACTAATTCTTTGTATTCGATTAAAATTTGATTGTTTTCGGTATTTGGCTGACAAAAATAAATTCCTTTTGGGTGAAGGAAGAAATTCAATTTATAATCTTTCAGAATCTGAACGAGGTTTACGCAATTGGTTCCATAGAGCTGTTTTTTATTAATTATTCTCGTTAGTTTATCATCTATATTCTGAATGTAATCAGCGCCTGGTAAAAATAAATCTGCTAATTCTATTTTTACAAAACTTGTGTCTTGGATTTTATAGCTGGCACACTCTCTTTTATGAGCTTCCCAATTGATTGAATAATTATTAAGTACAAAACGATCCCACGACATATAACTGCTTTTGCGAATTACCGAAAAGAAAGCGTTTGAAAAATAAACAACGTTCAAATCGAGCTGTCGCAATTCTGGAATTCGTTCCAAAACATGGGGTTTTGAGCCATAAATAACACTTGTCTTTTCGAGAAAATTGAATTGGGTAGAATGCAGTTTCCCAAGTTCAATTAAGTGTATATTATTTATCCTTCTTGCGATATCTGATGTGTCTTTAATAAATGAATTATTCATTTTTCCCTTAATAGCATCATAGGATTTAACCCCCAATAATTCCGATAAATTCACTTGTTGTTTTACTATTTCAATATCAGTCAATGGAAGAGTCCACTCCAAATCTTTCCCTAAAACACCAACTTGATTATAAGTAAACACCAATCTACCTTTCGGATAAGTGTCCGCAGAAATAATGTTGCATTTTAACTCTTTAAGTTCACCTTTTTGAAAAGCCCACCAAGCTCCATTTTTCTTTAAAAAGTGCGATTGATCTAAGGCTATGATTGAAGTAAATTCAATAGGTACTAGCAATTTCAATGCTGAATCTATAAGTCCCATTTTATAATTACTGTGCACAACTTCACTTGTCTTATCATTGAAGTAAAATGGGTAATCAAAAAGAAGTGGAATCAATTGCTCTCCTTTAGCATTCATAAGCTTCCATTCTCCTTTCACCCCACCCTGAACCAATTGATCCGACACCCAGAAGATAGGTTCATCCCGTAAATTACGGTCATTATAAAATGAATAGATCACTCCATATCTAGGTTCAATCAATGTCTTTCCAGTTTGAAAATCAACAACACCCCATCTATTCTTTGTCGATTTTACTTCCAACCAACTATTTCCTTGTTTAAAGTAAGAGATATCTTGAAGATCATTAAGTAATTCAGCATCAAAATTATAAATTTTTAAATTAGTATTTTTTTGAACGGCATACAGCTTGTCTAAAACTTTTAAAACACGGTCTCCATAAGCAATTACATTTCCTTTTGAATTAACTAATACTCTATACCCTATTACTCCAAATGGATTTTGTATTAAAACAAATTGCTCATCCATTTTCACAAACTTCTTTCCTTGCAAGGCAAATAATTGATTTTCTTGAATCGCAAAATATATAGATTCACCTAAGATATTTCGATTCGTTATGTTGTCTAACTTTTGTTTCATTAATCCATCAGAAGAGGAAATAAACAACTCACTGCAATTGGATATAAGCACATTCAAATTTGAATCTAATAAGGTATATTTATTTGCATTTCTTAATTTTAGGAAGCTACTATAATCATAACTTACCTCGTCATATTCCAAGGCTAAAATTAACTTTCCTTTACTATCACAAATACCTTTTTTACCGTCCTTTTCAAGTATGATTGAGTAATTAAAACAATCGTCATATTCACTTTCTCGAATCGCGGCAGCCTTGGTGTATTCAAAAGGCAATAATAAATCTCCTTTCGCATTAATACCTCCAATTAGTTGATTTTTGCTTTTAAAAAGAA
>Ga0105050_10001054_pt1 | contig 41836 bp, 34 predicted proteins | sample FRY01_FD_78088 | JGI IMG/M metagenome (GOLD analysis project Ga0105050, IMG submission 78088) | Freshwater microbial communities from Lake Fryxell liftoff mats and glacier meltwater in Antarctica - FRY-01 | ecosystem: Environmental > Aquatic > Freshwater > Ice > Glacier meltwater ...
AGCGCGCTCCCGATCCTGAAACGCAGGTTAATTTGGATCCCCCTTTTGGCGATCGTCTTCACCTGGGCAATACTCTACCTGCCCCACCTCCGTACCAGTCCCCGCTGGTACGGCGACGAAACCTTCACCCTCTCAGTCGGAAAGGCAATTTTTGCCGGGGCCGCAGCTGATCGCGCCCTCAAAATCAGTTTTTGGCACCCGAGCTATACCTATCAACCCGGCTATGCCTGGGTCGTCGGAGCCGCAGCCGCCGTTACTGGGGGCGATATCGTGGGGGCCCGTTTCCTCAATGTGTGCCTTGCCCTGACGATTGCCTTGGTTTTATTTTTCTTTGGACGCAAACGACTCGGGTATTGGCCGGCGCTCTTCGCTGCCCTTCTCTTTCTCAGCTATGATCAGACGGTCATTCACTTTCGCTGGATTTATCCGCACAACGCCGTCGCCTTGGGATTTCTGATTTGCGTCCTCGCCTTAACGCGTTCCTCGTCGTCGCGTGCCGATTGGACGGCCGGAGCCGGCCTTGGCTTGGCTGCTTTTTGCCACCCCCTCTTTGCCCATGGAGCCATTGCCGCGTGGCTTTGCCGCCTAAAACGTCCGTGGTCCTGGATCCGCATGGCGATTATCCCCGGACTCGTGTTGGCCGCGAGTTTTCTTGGCGCCATCTGGCGCTATTGGCCGGAGAACTGGCTCTTCAACGATCTCAGCGAATTGCAGGCGTTTTATCGGATCTCCAGCAGTGAATCCGGGTCCGGCATTCAGCCCTTCCTTAATTTTTATTATTTTTTTACCCAGGATTTATTTCAAATCGGCGCCTTGATCGGCGGCCTGATCTGCCTGACCCGGCGGCGCCTCTATCCGATTGGATTGTTTCTTCTCATCGTCTCAGGTCTCCTCCTCCAAAATCGTCGCAACATTCCGCTTTTCTACTACCAGGCCGTCACCATGCTTCCCATCATGGCCCTGGGCTGGGCAGGAGGACTCCGGGTCGTCTTGATTTGGATCCGAAAAATCTCCAGGCATGCCCGGCCGGCACGGCTCCTGGCGATGGGATGTTTCCTTCTTCCCGCATTCCTCTTCGCCCGCATTCTTCCTGCGGCGATTTCCGGAAATCTGGTTTCCCGCAACGACGTCTGGGTGACCCAAAATACCGACGAAGTCACGCAGGCGGCGGAATGGCTCAAGGCCCGCCTTCAACCAGACGATCTCGTCATTTGTGGCACCAACATTGGCTGGATGCTTCCCGGTCGCCAGGCGGATCTTTTTCAGGCCGCCGCCTGGGAAGGCTACAAAACATTCACCTTTGAGTTCCCGGTCGACCACAAAAAATTCCTCCACCCCGCGGACCTCTCCCAAGCCCGCTATGTCGTCATCAGCGATCTCGACCAAAGATGGACCTTTGCTCAACCCAATATCCTCCAAGTCGCCGCCCGGATCGAAACCGAAAAATGGCCCATTGTCTGGAAAGGCTCCAACTACCTGATTGTCGAAAACCCCCGTCTGGCCGCACCTCCTTCTCCCTGATTCTCATGCCCACTCCAATCACCCAATGCCGAATCTGCGGCAACTCCCAACTCGAACCGATTCTCGAACTGGGCGACCAAAAACTCACCGGAGTCTTTCCAGAAACAGCCCATGAGAAAATTCTCGGCGGCCCCTTGGATCTGGTACGCTGCGAGCCGTCGGACACGGGGTGCGGGCTGCTCCAATTAAGGCATTCCTATCCTCTTGAGGCCATGTACGGCGACAACTATGGATATCGTTCCGGGCTCAATTCCTCCATGGTTCGTCACCTCGAAAAAAAATCCGGCGCCCTCATACAGCTCAGCCAGGCCAAGCCCGGCGACCTCGTGGTTGATATCGGGTGTAATGACGGCACGCTCCTCAAGTCCTACCCCGCGTACCTTGAGCGGATCGGCATCGACCCGGTCGCGAAGAAATTCCTCAACTTCTATCCTCCGGAAATTCGTGTCCTAACCGAGTTCTTCAATGCGGAAATTTGGAGCCGTCACCTAGCCGGCCGTCAGGCGCAAATCATCACCTCCATCGCGATGTTCTATGATATCGAGAGACCGATGGACTTCATGCAGGCCATCCGCGACGCTTTGGCCCCGGAAGGCATCTGGCATTTCGAGCAAAGTTACATGCCGCTCATGCTGGAACATTGCGCGTATGACACCATTTGCCACGAGCACATCGAGTACTATGCGCTTCGACAAATCCAGTGGATGGCCCGACGCAGCGGGCTGAAGATCATCGAACTCAAAACCAGCAACACCAACGGCGGAAGCCTGGCGGTCACCGCCGCCCGTAGCGATTCGTCCCATCGGGAAGCCACCGCCGACCTGGCTCGACTGACGGCGGCAGAATCCGCCGCTGGCTTTGACACCATGCTTCCCTTTCAAGATTTTCGCGACCGGGTCTTCCGTCACCGGGATGCCCTCAGAGAGGAAGTTGCCGCCTGCCTGAAAGCGGGAAAAACCGTGGGCGGCTACGGGGCGTCGACCAAAGGGAATGTCTTATTGCAATTCTGCAGTTTTACTCCGAGCGAGATTCCCTTCATCGCCGAAGTCAATCCGGAGAAATTTGGCCACTTCACGCCCGGGACCGGCATTCCGATCATCTCTGAAGCTGAGATGAAGCTCCGATCCCCCGAGATCCTCATGGTTCTCCCCTGGCATTTTCGGGAGAACATCATTGAGCGGGAATCTGCTTTTCTGGCCCACGGAGGACGCCTCTTATTTCCGCTCCCGCAACTCGAATACCATCCCCGGTGAATCCGCTTGTCATCATTCCGACCTACAACGAGCGGAACAACATCACGCCCCTGCTCGAAAAGCTGGCCGCGCTCACCATCCCGCTGGAACTGCTTTTCGTCGATGACAATTCCCCGGATGGAACCGGCGACCTTCTGAGGGAACGCGCCGCCCATCAAGATAACCTCAACGTCCTCCATCGTCCCAAGAAGGAAGGCATCGGCGCCGCCCACCTCGCCGGGCTCGCCTGGGCGGCTGACAAAGGCTACGCCTGCGTCATCACCATGGATTGTGATCTGACCCATTCTCCGGAAGATATCCCGGCCCTTTTGGCGGCGAGCGAAACTTCCGATGTGGTGGTCGGTTCCCGCTACCTCCGCCGCGGCAGCCTGGAAGGCTGGAACTGGCGAAGAAAGCTTCTCACCCACCTAGCGCACTGGCTCACCCGCACCTTGCTGGCCCTTCCTTACGACAGCACGGGAGCCTTTCGGGTCTATCGTCTCGATCAACTTCCGCTGGGCCTTTTCGGTACTGTCCGTTCGATGACTTATCCGTTCTTTTTTGAAAGCCTCCTCGTTCTCCATCTCAATGGGTCCGTTATCACTGAAGTCCCCATTAACCTCCCCCCCCGCACGTATGGCAGTTCCAAGATGTCTCCAACCGAACCTGTTCGCGGGATCTTCCATCTGCTCGAAACCGCCATCCGTCGCCTCGCCAATCCCGAATCTTTCCGGGTGCCGAATCGAGCCATCGCCCGCAATCCGGCCCTGAAAGATGCCCAAGGATGGGACGACTATTGGCGGCAGGCCTCTCAAAGCGGCAACCTCGCCTACAAAGTCATCGCCACCATTTACCGCCGCCTCATCATCGCGAGAAACCTCCATGCCGACATCATCGGCACGTTCCCTCCGCAGGCCCGCCTCCTTCATGCCGGCTGCGGGAGCGGCCAGGTCGATGTCGGATTTCAAAAGACGATGCGGCTTACCGCGGTCGACACCTCCCATTGCGCTTTGGAAACCTATGTCCGCGCGGTTCCCGGAGCCGAAGAGATCCAACACGCCTCTATCTTTGCCCTTCCCTTTGACGACGACACTTTCGACGGGATTTATAATCTCGGAGTGATGGAACATTTTCCCGCCGAAGAAATCACCGCCATTCTCCAGGAATTCCGCCGGGTGCTCAAACCGGATGGCCGCCTCCTCATATTCTGGCCCCACTCCCGCGCCACCAGCGTGGCCGTCCTCGGACTCTGGCAAACGGCCCGAAGAAAAATCTTTGGCTCCACCCAGCTTCTCCACCCGGCTGAAGTTTCCCTCGTCCGTTCCCGCTCCTGGATGAATAACCTCCTCAAAACCGGAGGATTCACCCTGGATACCTATCGCTTCGACGGTCGTGATTTCTGGGTCCAAGTTGTCGTCACCGCCCGACCAATTTCAGATCAGAACGAACCATTTCCTCGACCAATTCCTTGAAATTGATCTCCGGCGCCCATCCCAGCTTCGTCCGGGCCTTTCCCGCATCGCCGCAACGCGGGTAAAAATAATCAGCCCGAAAGAAAGCGGGATCTTCCCGCACATATTGCCGCCAGTCCATTCCCGCCGAGGCAAAGGCGATTTCGCAAAAGGTTTCCACCGAATGATGTTCCCCCGAAGCCAAAACAAATTCCTCTGGCTCGGTCGCCTCCAGAATCAATCGAAAAGCCCGGGCAAAATCCGCCGCATGACTCCAATCCCGCCGGGCCGCTAAATTGCCCAACGACAATTTTTTTTGTTTCCCGGACGCGATCCCAGCCACGCCTTGGGTGATGCGCCGGGTGACAAAATCCAGAGTCCGCAAGGGCGACTCATGGTTGAACAAAATGCCCGTGCTGGCAAAAACACCCTTCGAACGCCGAAAGGCGGCCCCAAGTTCCTGGCCGGCCAATTTTGCGACCGCGTAGGCGTTCGCGGGCTGGGTGGTGGTGGCTTCACTCTGCGGGGTCGCCACCGGGTTGCCGTAGACCTCGGTGGACCCGGCAAAAAAGAATCGCGTGGTGGGCGAACGCTCCGCGATCCAGCGAAGAAAGGTCAGCGTCGTTCCGACACTGATGGCGAAAATCTCCTGCTCATAATCAAAGGTATCTCGAATGCAACTGGGCGAGGCCAGGTGATAAATCTCATCGGGTTGGATGGCGTCGAGTTGCTCCCAGAAGGCCTCCGCATCGCTGTAGTCCACGCTGACCAACCGATCCCCATCCGCCGCCCCCCGAGTGAACCCAAAGACCTCCCGACCATGCGCGCGGAGTTCCTTGGCCAGATAAGTTCCGTCTTGGCCACGAATTCCGGTGATGAGAGCTCTCACGTGCTCGCCTCCGAAGGCTGGGGCTCCACTTCTTCCAACGCCCCACTCACCCAGCGATAAACCCTAACATCGCCGGAAGGGCGTTCGCTGGTTCCCGCAAAAATACCCAGAATCTGCCCCAGTGCATAGAGGAGCGGAAGGGAAGGAGCCTGGAGCGCGACCGCCAGCGGAATCTTCGGACCGCAGGTCGGAGCCAGCCGTACCGCCCCGGCGTATCCCAACCATCCCAAAAGCCCGGTCAGAACCGTCAACCGCGGACGAACCAAAAATGCCAGCACGAAAAGCAAAATCCCCGCGGCCGGCATGTGTCGCCGGGAATCCCAGCGTCCGCTCACCTGGGATTGGCGGGTCCGCCCCCGCCCGTAACCCATCATGGTGCAGGCAAATTCCCGCCAGCTTTTTCGTTGCGGCCGGTGTACAGCCAGATCGGGATCATACCAGAGAACATGGTGATCGGCCTGCAAGCGGACCATCCATTCATTTTCTTCATTGGGATAGAGCCGCTCATCAAAGCCCCCGGAAGTAAGAAATTTTTCCCGCCATACCGCCATGTTACATAAGATAAGGTCTGTATCGGAGCTCTTCCGCAGTTTTCCCACCGATCGGTACCTGGCACTGCACGGCCCGGTCACTAGAGGATGGGAAAACAAACTTTGGAACACCGTTTCCTTAGCGGTGGCCGGAAGGTGCAGGAGCACAGGACCTCCGAGAAACTCCCGACCCGCTTTGACATGATCGTCAATTCGATGGAAATACTCTTCCTTGACCCGGCAGTCCGAATCGAGAAAAATAAGAATATCTCCTCGTGCCAGCGCCACGGCGAGATTCCTCTGCCGCGACGGATTGGAACCGGTAGCCACGAGGATTTCCACGTCATTTCTCCGAGCCACGATCGTGGTTAAATCCTTGAGAACCGGACTGGGCGGCATCAATCCCGGCGCAGGAACGATGACGGAAAACCGAAAACAATCCTCCCGTCCAGTCGCATCCGTCTGTTCGCCGTCACCGGCGGGCTCTTGTTCCGTCATAGGCCGCGCGATTGAAAGACAAAGATTGTCCGCTGCGGGAACCTTGGATTGCGAATTCCCCGGATATGGTGGGATGCGGAAGCCATACGATGCATGCTGCCGAGGAGTTAACCGCTATTGGCAAAGAGGTCAAACCTTGCTGCTTTCGGAAAGGGTCAATCCGCGGGCTAATGACCCGCCGCTCCGACGACAGCCTCCTGCGATTCATCGCAACGCCGACCGTGCGCCCCCGGAAGCTCGACGAGCGCAATCACTCGCCACTCACGGCCATCCAAAGGAAAACTTGCGCCAGTTCGGGAGGCGGCTAGAACTTTTACGCTCATGTCGCGCCCATTCCTCGCCCTTTTGCTGACGACGATTTTGTTCGTCAGCCTTGTCGGCTCGGCGTGGCTCGGGCAGCCAGTCTCCAATCAGGAATTACTCGCAAATTACGCCAAGGCCCAAGACTACGCCAACTGCGCCGTGACCGTTGGAGGCCTCCCCTGGTGGTCGCCAAATTTCATGATGGGCGGTTCGCTCGCATTTCAATCGCTCTGGGCCTTATCCGATCTCAGTGTCTATCTGGGATCCCTTCTGGCGGGACCTTTTCTTGGCCCCAAGCTGGCGGCTTTGGGGATTCTGTTCCTCTGTCCTTTGACGATGTATTGTTTCATCCGAAAGCTCTGCCCGGACGACCCTTGGGCCGCCTTCTCCTGCGGTTTAGCTTACCTTTTCGCCCCGCCCCTTCTCTTTCGCCTCGGAGCGATCGAGCATGTCAATATCGTCCTCAGCCTCGCCCTCATGCCACTCGCTTTTCGGGGAGCCCTGGTTTTCATCGAGAACCGCACTCTCGCGGATGCCCTTAAATGTGCGGTTTGTGGAGCCCTGCTCGTTCTTGCCTATGCCAAGCCCGCCGTTCTTGTGCTGCCCCTCATGTTGGTCTTTTCGCTCTGGGCCTGGGGAAACCGGGCCCAACTTTCCCTCCCCAGTTGGCGGGCGATGGCGCTCTGTGCTGCCGGATTTGCCGTGCTCGCCATTTTGCCCAATCTTCCCACCTTGCGGGAAATGCGATTGACCGGCGGGTTTGACTTTGGACCTTTTGCCGGTTGGCAAACTGCGTATTCCTCCCGATCTCCGATCTCCTGGTTGGATTGGGGGGGACGGCTCAGCGGCACTCAGGCCTCGGCCCAGAGCTTGGTTCGAACCCCCTCCACCTATCTCGGCCTGGTTGCGATGGCCTCCATCATTGCGGTCTTCTTCCTTCGGGGGCGAAATTTCTGGAATTCCCAAGTGGCGATGGTTTTCCGACTTTTTGTCGCCCTCGCCCTTGTCGCCCAATGGTTCGGCTTTGGAGTTCACAATGCCGTCACCGCCCAATTTGCCTTTCTGCAGGCAAGTCAAAATGCCCCCGACTTTGCTATTGCCCTGTCGTGGGGGCTTTTTGTGCTCCAGGGTGTTGCCATTTTCATGATCACCCCAGGGTCCCTGCCGGGAAGACGCTGGTGGAGCGCCTCCGCCATCCTTGTCTATTTTCTCGTGCCAGGATTTCGGTTCATCGAGCATTTTCCTTTCTTCAATGACATTCGCGCCCCTCATGATTTTTTTGAAATTGGCGGAGCCTTCTGCGTGGCGGTGGCGGCCGGAATCGCCGCGTTTCTCCTGGTGGCCGAGTTGAACAAGCGGCTGCGCTTCCTGGCCGTCCTTGGACTCATGGCCCTGGCCGCCTTGGACCCTCTCAGCGCCATCCCCTCGTATTTTCAATCCAAAGTGACCAGAGAAACATTCGACAATTTTCTCGCCGCTCAGAATTTTCTCAAAACCTCTCCCGTTCCAGGTCGGGTTCTGCCCTTCTCCGGCCGTTATTTTTATCTTCTCACCCCTCTTCTTTCCGGGCGGGCCCTCGCCACGGAGGCCTTCAACAATTATTTGACCCTTCGCCCGATTGCCGAATTGCAGCAAGCGTCGCTGGCCTCAGACCTCGCCTACCAAAATTATCTCGCGACGGCAGGAATTTCATTCCTCCTCATCGATCAAACCGACCCCGATGTGCCTAAGCCGTTGCAAGAGATGCTTAAAAAGTTTGGCCCTCCGGTTTTTGAAAATGCTCACTTTCTTATTTTGCAGATTGCCAATTCATGGGCCCCGGCAGCTTTCGCGAAAAACTTCACCCTTCTAGAAGAAGCAGAGGATGCGCAAACGCCCGAAAAGATTAATGATCGTGCCATGAGAGCCGCCAACCGAGGGTTGGCCGCTATCAGCCACCGCACCGTGTATGGCGACAACGAAGGTCAGGTCGAATGGACAGCGGAAGACACCACCGCATCCCAATCACCGATCAAGCTCAAACCAGAAGCCGTCCAACGGCAGACTCCAGAGCGGCTCGTGATCACGCCCCCGGCGGAAACCGGCTGGCTCCTCATCCCCGAGGCATTCCATCCCGACTGGCGGGCGTCTCAGAGCGGACAGCCCTTGGAAATCGCACGTGCCTTTCGCGGCCTCATCGGCATCCGACTGGCAGCAAGTTCGGAGCCCGTCGTCCTCGCCTTTCGAGCCCCATGGTGGTATCCGGCCTGCGTTTGGACCAGCTTGGTCGGTTGGATCTTCGTCGGTGCGCTTCTCGCCGGAGATCGCCTCGGCTTCCTTCCCTCGCGACTGAAAAACCTGCTCCGACGCGGCCCGGCCCGGCTCGCCCCAATCACCCGGTCCCCGACCGACTCCCTCCATCCCCGCAAGGCCATCCAGCGGTTCCTTGTCATTATCCCCACCTATAACGAAGCCAGCGGGTTGGCAGAAACTCTCAACCGCACCCTGGCCGCCTCTCCCGAAGGCGGAGAAGTGCTCGTCATCGACGACGCTTCTCCCGACGGGACCGCCGAAATCGTTCGCCGGCACGAGAGCTTCGGCCAACGACTCCACCTGCTGGAACGTGCAGGCAAACTCGGATTGGGAACCGCCTACCGGGAAGGCTTTTCCTGGGCTCTGGAGCGGGACTTCGATGCCTGTCTCGAAATGGATGCCGACCGCTCCCATGATCCCGCTGACATCCCCGCCCTCCTGGCCGCCCTGGAAAAAGGCGCGGACGCCGCCATCGGCTCCCGCTATCGGGACGGAGTCCGGGTCATGAACTGGCCGCAGGATCGCCTCTTCCTCAGTCTTGGTGCGTCAAAATTCGTACGCCTCTTGACCAAACTTCCCCTCACCGACGCCACCAGCGGTTTCAAAGCGATCCGCAGCGAGGCCCTCCGCCGCCTCGATTGGACCGTTTTCAAAGCCGGCGGCTATGGGTTCCAAGTCGAACTCCATTATTTCCTCTGGAAATCCGGAGCCAGCCTCGTCGAGGTGCCCATCGTATTCACCGAACGCCAAGAGGGTGCCACCAAAATGTCCCCCGCTATCGCCGGGGAGGCCTTCCTGCGGGTCATTGAACTGGGAGTCCGCGGCAAATGAAATCACGACTAACCTGGTCCCGCCTGGACATCGTCGTCGGCCTGATCGCCACCGCCCTCAGCTTTGCCTTGTACGCTTGGTCGGCCGCCCCCAATGTCACCCTCCTCGATTCGGGGGAATTCCTCGTCGCGGCCCAACATTTCGGAGTCCCCCACCCGACCGGCTATCCGCTCTGGACCCTTCTTTCCTGGATTTTCCAGCTCCTTCCTCTTGGCAACGCCGCCTGGGAAATCAATCTCTTCAGCGGAGTCTGCGCGGCCCTCGCCGTCGGCCTGTGCGCGGCGATGCTCTCCAACCTCCAGACCTGGGGTCTCGGCGTCACCCTGACGGGTCGGATGCGTTTCATTCCGCCCCTCGTTGCCTTGGCCTTTGCCCTCATGCTCGCCTTCAGCCAGTCCCTCTGGTCGCAGGCCGTCATTGCCGAAGTCTATGCACTCCACGCGCTGATCATTGCCACCTTTCTGATCGTTTCCTACGCTTGGGTGCGAAATCCCGCCAACGATTTCCTCATGTTTGGCGCTTTCTTTCTTCTGGCGCTTTCATTCAGCAACCACCAACTCACCTTGGTTTTTGGGCCGCTTCCTTATTTGCTCATTCTCCTTCTCCGCCGACGTTGTTTTCTCGATTGGATGTTTGCTGGACTCCTCACCCTCCTGCTCGTCTATCTCGGATTTGCCATCATTTCCCGCGACCCCAACGTCTTGAAAACCGCGCTGCGGTTTTTCTACTGCGTGATGCTGGCCTTTGGGGTCTTCGTGGGGATGCGCCGCTTCCGGATCCGCTGGCGTATCGTGGCTTATCTACCGATCGCGGTGGCTCTCGGCTTACTCCCTTACGCTTACATGCCCTTGGCCTCGTCCACCAACCCTCCCATGAACTGGGGATATGCCCGCGAAATGGATGGCTTTTACTTTTCCTTCAACCGCTCCCAATACCCCGGCAGCCTCTCGGAAATGACGGTCAAGTCCCTCGGGCGTCTCACCGGAGTCAGCCCGGCCCAAAAAACCGATCCCACCCCTGACAAACCGAAGGTCTTTAGCGATTTGGAGATGGTCCAACGTTGGGTCGGCTTTTTCTGGCAAAAACTGTCCGCCGCCTTCACTCCCATCGCTTTGATCGGCTATTTTGCCTCAATTTTATTAGTCCTCCGCCTTCCTCTCGAACGTCGCACGTGGATCTACTTCCTCCACATCGCCTTTGTCCTCGCTGCGTTTCTTCAACCGGTGATGTCCGAGACCAAAATTGACAATTCCGATTGGTGGACCCAAATGCCTTTCCACGGATACACCAACCTGATCTACGCACTTCTGGCCGGCTTCGGTCTCGGTCTCGGGATTGTCAAACTGACCCGCCGATATCCCCGAGCCTTCTGGTGCGCGCCCGCCTTGTTGATCCTTCCCGTCTTTACTTTCATCGGCAGCGAACCCTCCTGCAACCAACGCGACCATTGGTTCGGCTGGGAATATGGTCATGACATGCTTAAGGACCTTCCCGCCGATAGCATTATGATCGGAGGAACCGACGCCGGGCGTTTTGTTCCCACCTACATGATCTTTGGCGAGAGTCCCCAGGCTCCACACCTGAAACGCGATCCCGACTTCGATCGGCGGGATCTCACCATCATCACCCAAAACGCGCTCGGGGAACCCAACTACATGAAATATCTGCGCGACCATTATACCGACTCGCGCCCCAAGGCCCGCAACAGCTTCGAGCGCTGGCTCGGTCGCGACGAAACTTATCCCGAGAAGACGATTGAACTTCCGGACGAAAAGCAAGTCGCGGAAGCGGTCAAATCCGAGCTCGAATCCAAGAAGGACATCGCCAGCCCTCCGGAAGACCAAGCTTTGGTTGTCTTCAGTTCCGTCCTCAAATGGATCTGGGAAAAAAATCGCGACGAACACGAATTCTTCATCGAGGAAAGCTTCCCCCTCGTCTGGACCTACGACTACGCCATTCCTCACGGCCTCGTTTATCAACTGAACAAAACCAAAGTGGAATCGCTCACCCCGGAGGTGGTCGAGGAGGATTTTCGTTTCTGGAAAGAATACAAAGCCCGCTTGCTCAACAACCCTCTCTACCGAAAGGACGTGGATGCCCAACGTTCCTTCTCAAAATTGCGTCAAACCATCGGCAACATTTACCGACATCGCGAAATGACCCCGGAGGCCAAGCATGCCTATGAGGAAGCGCTTGAACTCTGGCCTGAAAATGTCGAAGTCCTCGTCTCGCTCATGAGCATCCTCTGGACAGAAAAGAACTTCGAAGCCCCGATCCAACTCTACAAGCAAGCCCTCGAACATGATCCGGAGAACTATGACCTCTGGCGCCTGCGCTACTTGGCGGAAAAACGCCGCGACGCCCAGGACGAAATCAGCGAACTCACCGCCACGCTCGCGGCCCAACCCAAAAGCCGCGACACCCTGCGAAAACTCCTGACTTTATACGGGAAAGTGGGCGATACCAATGGTGCCAGTCCCCTCATTGATCGCGCCCTGACGGATTTCCCCAACGATGCCGACATGCTCCGCGACATCATCGCGCTCCGCGAGCAATACCAACAATTTGGAGAAACCGCCGCAGCGGCCAAACAGTTGACCCGGATCGAAAGCACCAATATCGACAATTACCTGCTCCTCGCCCGGGCCTACTTTTATCAAAACAAAAAGAAGGAATTTTATCACACGGCGGAAGAAGCCGTGGCGCTCGGTGGTGAGGATGTGAAAGAAGGCTTCCGCTCAGAGCCGATCTTTGCCGCCTGGACGAACGATCCGGAGTATCAAGTCCTGGTCAAACCCAGTCCGCTCGCCCAGCCCTGAATTTCAGAGCGTCAATCAGCACAAATACGGAAATGGCGGGAATGTTTATCCATCAAGCGAACATACCGCTGATGGACCTTTGAAGCCTTCGCTCCATCGTCACGATACAAGATGCCAACCATCGAACGCGTCAGTGGCCCAAGACGGTTGGGTTCGAAATCTTTCAAAGTGGTTTCCTTAAAGACACCAAAACAGTCTGCTCAACTGGTCGGTTCCATCAAGGGGGTCCGATTTCGGAATGGGTGACCACTGGACACTCTCAGCCGGCAAAATCCTCCACCGGCGGACAGGTGCAGAAGATATTGCGGTCCCCGTGGACATTGTCGACGCGGGCGACGGCGGGCCAAAATTTGTGCTCTTTCAACCACGCCGCAGGAAAGGCGGCTGTTTGCCGGGAATAAGAATGAGACCAATCGTTCCCGGTAACGGCGGCCACCGTGTGCGGGGCGTTTTTCAGCGGATTATCGGCGCGATCAAGAGTTCCGGCCTCAATCGCGGTCAACTCACCGTGGATGGCAATGAGCGCATCACAAAAGCGGTCGATTTCGGCCCGGGATTCACTTTCGGTCGGCTCGATCATCAATGTCCCCGGCACCGGCCAACTCATCGTCGGGGCATGAAATCCATAGTCGATGAGACGTTTGGCCACATCCTCCACGCCAATGTCGGCCCGGGCTTTCCATTCGCGCAAATCCAGGATGCACTCATGGGCAACCCTGCCACTTCGTCCTTTGTAGAGGACATTGAAATACGGATTCAGCCGGGTGGCCATGTAGTTGGCATTGAGAATGGCAACCTTGGTCGCCTCGGTCAGTCCATCCGGTCCCATCATGGCGATGAACATCCAGGAAATCACCAAGATGCTCGCGCTACCCCAAGGGGCCTGGGAAACCTCGCCGACGGTTTGACCATCCAGGGCCACGACCGAATGTCCAGGCAGGAATGGCACGAGGTGACTGGCCACACAAATGGGGCCGACGCCGGGTCCCCCTCCACCGTGGGGAATGCAAAAAGTCTTGTGAAGATTGAGATGGCAAACGTCCGCGCCGATATCACCGGGGCGGCAAAGCCCCACCTGAGCATTCATATTCGCCCCGTCCATGTAAACCTGCCCACCGGCGGCGTGGACTTTTTCGCAAATCTCGCGAATGGTTTCTTCGAAGACCCCGTGGGTCGAAGGATAGGTCACCATCAGGGCCGAGAGCGCCTCGCGATGCAGTTCGATCTTCTCATCCAGATCGGCCAAATCAATATTCCCCTCCTCATCGCATTGCATTGGGACCACTTTCATCCCCGCCATGACAGCACTGGCAGGATTGGTGCCATGCGCCGAGGTGGGAATCAGGCACACATTACGCGCCGTATCGCCTCGTGAAGCGTGGTAGGCGCGGATGGCCAGTAGGCCAGCGTATTCGCCCTGCGAACCCGCATTGGGCTGCAAGGAAGTGGCCGCAAATCCGGTAATTTCCGAAAGCCAGTTCTCCAATTCCGCGAACATGGCGCCATAGCCCTTGGCCTGATCGCGGGGTACGAAGGGATGGAGGCCTCCCACCTTTTCCCAGGTGACCGGGAGCATCTCGGCGGCGGCATTCAACTTCATCGTGCAGGAACCCAGCGGGATCATCGACGTCGTCAGGGACAAATCCCGGGACTCCAAACGCCGGATATAGCGCATCAACTCGGTTTCGGTATGGTAACGGTTGAAAACCGGATGTTCGAGGTAAGACGAAGTTCGGAGGTGTGCCGAGCTCAGGATGGTTTCGTCAGGGGCCGCTGCAAACGCCTCCGCACTGAGATCAAAAACCGACCACAACGCGGACAAATCGGCCGTGGTTCCCGTGGTTTCGTCCAGCGTCAGGGTGATGGTATTTTCGTCGAGGAGGCGGAGATTGACGCCACAGGAAGCGGCCCATTGGATCAACTCGGCCCCCGAGGTTCCGGGTTTGGAAATCCGGAGCGTGTCAAAAAAGGGAACTTCCGAGACCGTCCAACCCTTGGCCCGCAAGGCTGCCGCCAGCCGGCAGGTGGTGGCATGAATGCGGTCCGCGATGATTTTCAGTCCCTTGGGTCCATGATAAACCGCATACATCGAAGCCATCACCGCCAGCAAGACCTGGGCCGTACAAATGTTGCTGGTGGCCTTCTCGCGGCGGATATGTTGCTCGCGGGTCTGCAGGGCAAGACGGAGGGCGGGCTGGCCCTCGGCGTCGATGGAAACCCCGACCAGACGTCCGGGCATCCGACGCTTGCAAGCATCGTTGGTGGCCAAAAAAGCGGCATGGGGTCCGCCATAACCGAGCGGCACTCCAAAGCGCTGGGTGGATCCGATAACGATATCTGCCCCGAATTCTCCGGGAGGTTTGATCAAAGTGAGCGCGAGCAAGTCCACCGCCACGACGGCCAGAGCCCCGGCGCTGTGAATGCGCTCGATGATCGGACCCAAGTCGCGAACCCTGCCATCGGTTGCCGGATATTGGACCATGGCCCCGCAAACCTCTTCCTCGGTCCACGCTTCCACATCGCCTTCGATGAGCCGGATCCCCAATGGTTCGGCCCGCGTCCGCAACAAAGCCCGGGTTTGCGGGTGGCAATCAGCATCGACAAAGAAAACTTTTCCTCGTTTGAGGTCGCAAACCATCGTCATCGCTTCAGCTGCGGCCGTCGACTCATCGAGCAACGAGGCATTGGAGATGGCCATGGCGGTGAGGTCACAAACCATGGTTTGAAAATTCAGAAGCGCTTCGAGGCGTCCCTGGGAAATTTCCGCCTGATACGAAGTGTACGAGGTGTACCAGCCCGGGCTTTCCAAGACATTCCTTCGGATGGCCGCCGGGGTATGGCATCCCGCATAGCCCATCCCGATGAGCGATTGCCGGGTCTCATTGCGCTCCATGGTGGCGCGAAGATCGCGAAGGGCCACCTCTTCGGAGCGGGCGGAGGGAAGCTTGAGGGCAGCCCGTTGCCGGATCCCTTCCGGCACGGTCTCATCGATGAGCGCGTCGAGGGACTTCGCCCCGACTGCTTCCGCCATGCTCTCGATGTCGGCGGAAGAAAGACCGACATGACGCCGAACGAAGGGCACACTACTCATTCTGAAATTTGCTCGCGATAAGTTTCGGCGTCGCTCAAGTCGTCCACTTCCAAAGGATCAGAAATCTTCACCTTGAAAATCCATCCGGCCCCATAGGGGTCGGTGTTGATCAGGTCGGGAGCAGAGGACAAGGCCTCGTTGATCTCAACGACTTCGCCGGACACCGGCGCATAAATGTCGCTGGCCGCTTTGACCGATTCCACCACCGCGGCGGGCTTGCCCACCGTGAGGGAGTCTCCAATATTCGGGGGTTCGGCAAAGACAATGTCAGACAGTTCCTCCTGCGCGTGGTCGCTAATTCCCACCGTGGCGATGTCGCCATCAACACGGATCCATTCGTGGGTTTCGGCATACTTCAAATCGTCGGGAATATTCATGAATTTTTTTTGTAAAACGGTTTTTTCACCACCGAGGCTTGGTAGCATCGGCCTCGAATTTCAATTTCCAGATCCTGCCCGATCTTGGCAAGCGCAATCGGCAAATAGGCCATGGCAATCCCATATCCCAAAGTAGGAGAAAGGGCGCCGCTGGTCGTTTCGGAAACTTTTTCCCCGGCACTCAAGACCGGATAATGCGGCCGAATGGGCGGAGATTTTTCGTCCATTTTGATCGCCATGAGGCGACAATCCGGACCAGCGGTCTTGACCTTGAAGGCGGACTCCCGCCCGACGAAGGCCAATTTCTCCCAATCCACAAAAAATCCCAACCCGGATTCCGCCGGGGTATGGGTCGGAGAGAGATCGGCCCCATTGAGCGGATAACACATTTCCAATCGCAGAGTATCGCGCGCTCCCAACCCGCACGGTTTGACGCCAAGCGCGAGGAGCTTGTCCCAGATTCCAGCCGCCTCCGCGACGGGAAAAGCTACTTCAAATCCGGCTTCCCCGGTGTAGCCGGTGGTGACCGCAAAAATCCGCCCTCCGGCGCAGGGCAGTTCCATAACTTGATTCCGGCTTGCCGGCAGGGCGCGGGCAAAAGCCTTTTCAAAAATCACCCCCGCATCCGGCCCCTGCACCGCCAGCGCTCCGTATTCGGCACTCAAATCCTCGAAGCGAACATCGCCCGCGAGGTGCTTTTGCATCCAGGCCACGTTTTCGGCGATCTTGGAAGCATTGACGACAAGCAAATATTCGGTCTCCGCCGTCCGATAGACGATCAGATCGTCAATGACCCCGCCCTCTTCGTTGAGCATGAGCGTGTATTGGGCGCCGCCCACGGCCAAATTCGACACCCGGTTGGTCAGAATTCCCTCCAGCCAGGCTTCGGCGCCCGATCCGGCAACGAGAAATTCCCCCATGTGGGAAATGTCGAACATTCCACAGCTTTCGCGAACGGTCCGATGTTCATCGAGAATCCCACTGTATTGGACCGGCATTTCCCATCCGGCAAAGTCCACCATGCGCCCGCCGGCAGCGACATGTTGATCGTAAAGTGCAGTTCGTTGGCTCATTGGTTTTGATCGTCGAAGTTGAGGTAGGTGTAGGAAGACAAAGTCTTCTCGTAAGCATCAAGCAACCGCATGGCCTCACTGGGCTTGAGGCGGTCGCTGCGAATGGCGGCATCGAATTGCGATTTCATCCGTCGGGCCAATTCATTGACATCCCATTGGGTCAAAGAAAGGACCTGGCCGATCGTGCCGCCGTGAAGAACTTCTTCGACATAGTAGCCGCAATCTTCGTCCTCATCCAGATAGATATGCATCTCATTGACCCGCCCAAAGAGATTGTGCATGTCGCCCATGATGTCCTGGTAGGCTCCCACGAGGAAGAACCCCATGTAATAGGGCTCGCCGGGTTTCCAGCGATGCATGGGCAGGGTCGCCTTGACATCCTGCAAATCAACAAACTTGCTCACCTTGCCATCGGAATCGCAGGTGATATCTACCATCGTCGCGTTGCGATCCGGACGCTGATTGAGCCGGTGAATCGGCATGACCGGGAACAATTGGCCCAAAGCCCAGTGGTCGAGGAGGGATTGGAAAACCGAAAAGTTGCAGATAAACTGATCCCCCAGAGCGGTCTCAATTTCCTGTACTTCCTCGGGGATGTACTCGACTCCCCGAAACATTTCGACCACTTCCGCCGCGATCTGCCAATAGACGGTTTCGATCCGGCCTTTAGCCCGCAGATCGAGCAACCCGAGGTCAAACATCGACTGCGCTTTCTCCCGAATTTCCTGGGCGTCATGCATCATCTCCATCCGGTTCCTTTTCCCCAGATCGCTCAAAATTTCAATCATCTCGCTGACGATGGGAGGATCTTCCGAGGCGGCGACGATGGTTTCGGTTTCGCGATTTTTTTCAATCGAACCGAAGGCTTCGACAATCAAGACGGAGTGCGAAGCCACGATGGCCCGTCCGCTCTCGCTCACGATGACCGGATGCGGCACCTCCTCGGCATCACAAACCTCTTTAATGCTGTAAACGATATCGCGGGCGTATTCGTTCAGAGTGTAATTGGTCGAACTGTCAAAAGCCGTGCGTGAGCCATCATAGTCCACCCCCAATCCGCCTCCCACATCGATATAACCAAGCTCATGGCCCATCTTCTTCAGCTTGGCATAAAAACGCGCCGCCTCCTTGGTCGCCCGCTTGATCGTGCCGATATCCGGCACCTGGGATCCGACGTGGAAATGAACCAATTTCAAGGCATGGGCCAGTCCCGCTTCCTGCAGCCGGTCGCTGGCGGTGACCAATTCCGCAGTTGAAAGCCCGAACTTGGCATTCTCGCCTCCGCTGGTGGCCCATTTTCCGGCACCTTTGGAGAGCAACCGAACTCGCAATCCAATTTGCGGCTCGATTTGCATCGCTGCGGCCACCTTGAGAATGTGAGTGAGTTCTTCCAGTTTCTCGACCACAAGGATGACGGTTTTCCCCAGTTTACGTCCGATGAGGGCATTGCGAATGAATTCGGTGTCCTTGTAGCCATTGCAAATCAAGAGGCTTTCCGGGTCGGTATGGACCGCCAGCGCCGCCATCAACTCCGGTTTGCTCCCGGCTTCCACCCCGAAATGCCACGGCTTCCCTGCATCGATGATCTCTTCGACCACCTCTCGGAGTTGGTTCACCTTGATCGGAAAGACCCCCCGATAAACATTTCTGTATTCCGCCTCCTCCATGGCACTGGCGAAGGCCTTATTGATCGTTTCCACCCGTTCCCGGAGAAGATCGTGAAATCGAACCGTCAGCGGAAATTCCAAATTACGGGAGCGCGCTTCCTCAACCACCTCCATCAAATCGACGTGGCCCGCCTTGGACCCCGTGGGCATGACCACGACATTACCCTTGGAGTTGACGGAAAAATGTCCGTCGCCCCAGCGGTCTACGTTATATAGAGATATTGCGTCTTCTTTTTCGAACTCCGGCATCGTTGGCGGAATTAACAGCCTGTAGCGGGAAATTCCAATGGCTTTCTCGATTCCTTGAAAAAAACTCTGCAGATATGGTTGTCAATCCCGGTGCGACCATGGAACATCCCCCATCGTGAATTCTGGTCTAGCGACGAAAAACCATGCTCTTTGATCTCGGGTGGCAACTCCTAGTTCTTCTTCTGCTTGTCTTTGCCAACGGGTTTTTCGTGGCGGCGGAGTTCGCCATTGTCAAAATCCGGGCGAGCCAACTTAAGCTCTTGCTCAAGACCGGCGACTGGCGGGTCAATATTGCCATCAAGGCGGTCGAGAACCTCGACGCCTGCCTATCCGCCACCCAGCTTGGCATCACCCTGGCCAGTCTCGGCCTCGGTTGGCTGGGCGAACCCTTCATCGCTGATTGGCTCAATCCGCTCTTCGAACACTGGGGTATCGTCAGCGAGAAACTCCGCGCTTCGCTCTCCATGGGCGTCGCCTTTACCATCATCACGTTTTTCCATATCGTCTTTGGCGAACTCGCCCCCAAGTCGCTCGCCATTCAGCGGCCGCGCGGGGTATCGCTCTGGGTTTCCGGACCGTTGATGGTTTTTTACTACCTCTTCTTCCCCTTCATTTACGTCCTCAATGGCACGGCCAACCTCTTCCTCCGCATGGTCGGACTCCGCGCCGCCTCAGAGAGCGAGCACATTATCCCACCGGACGAACTCGAATATTTGCTCAGCCACTCCCGGCATGTCCACCGCAGCGACAGCTTGATCAACAAAATCATGCTGCGCTCGCTGCGGCTCCGAGATGTCACCGCCCAACAGGTCATGCTCCACCGGGACAAAGTCGTCGCCCTTTGGATGGACCAAAGCGTGGAAGAAAACCTTCGCATCGCCCAAAGCACCGGCCACAGCCGCTACCCGGTCTGCGAAAAATCCCTCGACAACGTCCGGGGCATGGTCTTGGTCAAAGAATGGCTCTGGCAGGTCCAGGCTCTCGGAGACGAAACGTCCTTCCAGCCCCTTATCCGTCCGGTTTTGACATTTTTTCAAAAGACGCCTTTGCCTTCCATGATTGAGCTCTTTCGCTCCTCCCGCAGCCACCTCGCAGTGGTTCTTGATGATCACGACACCATGGTTGGCATCGTCAGCCTCGAAGATGCCCTCGAAGAACTCGTCGGCGAGATCCGCGACGAATTCGACATCGAAAAAGGCCCCATCTTCGAACACACCGAGCATTCCATTGCCGTCGATGCCACTCTCCCGATGCGCGAACTCCGAGCGGAGACGAGTTGGAATTTCGAATTTCAACCCCGGGAAACCATCGAGCGCTGGTTCCTTCGGCAAGCTCCCGGCCCGCACAAAGCCAACGCCGAGATCCGCTTGGGCGAGTTTCTTATCACCCCCTTGCAAACCCATGCCTCCGGGATCCGTCGGGCCCGCATCACCCGCCTCTCCCCCGAGGAACTCCAGCTCATTGAGGAAGAAGAAGGCGAAAGCACCCACTGAGATCCGGAATCTCACCTCCCGCATTGACCCAAGCCACTGCCAAATCCAATTCGGGGCGGGAGGCTTAGCGAGAGGTCGGCGGCATGGAGTCGCCGCCGAACTAAAAGATCCTACCGCACCCGGTCTGTCCTCGGGACAAAGACACATTCCATCCCGGCCGCCCTGGCCGCTTCGACCCCGGTCGGGCTGTCTTCAAAAACAAGGCAATCGCCGGGGGGCACCCCCAGTCGGCGGGCCGCTTCGAGGAAAGGATCCGGAGCCGGCTTGCCCCGTTCATAGTCTTCGGCACAAACCACCGTGTCGAACATGTCTATAATTTCGAGAGCATTTAAGGTCGCTTCGACCAACTCACGGTGCCCGCCGGACGCAATCGCCATGGGCTTTTTCCCCCGCAATTCCCGGGCAAATTCCAGAACCGGCTCCACCGGCTCCACCTCATGGACCGAGGCCAGATAGGCCGCCTCTTTCCGACGGACCGTTTCGTCCACGTCCAATTCCAATTGATAGATGGCATTGAGTTTCGCCACGATGACCGGAGTCGGCATCCCGCCCCATTGATAAAAGAGATCCTCAGGAAATTGCCCCCCCAGCTCCGTCATGGCCTGACTCCAGGCGCGATAATGAATCGGCATGGTGTCGGCAATGGTTCCGTCACAGTCAAAAATATATCCCGCAAAATCGCGGGTCGGAATATCGAGAATCATGGCCGCCCATCATGCCGGTCGCCGAGGCACAAGGCGAAGAATTTTTGCATCGCCCCCCACACCGATCCTCGACAACCCCGGCCGGGCGGACATAGTTGATGACCAGCAATGGATAAGGATCTCAGCAAATTAACGACGGAAATTCTCGCCTCCTACGAGACGGTGGGCGGTTTGAACAACATCGATGGGCTGAATCTCCCTTCGAAGCGTTCCCTCGACAGCATCTGCCGCGAACTTTTGCAGATTCTTTTCCCCGGCTTCCATGACGAAGAAGCCGTCCACAAGAGCGCGCTCCCGGTGCTGACCCGGCATCGCCTCACTGCGGCGGCGGAACGCCTCGAAGAACAAATCTGTAAAAGCCTCCGGATCGGCAACCCCGATTGCCCAACCGCACGAGCGCGCGCGATCCTCAAAGACTTTTTCAGTCAATTGCCCACCCTGCGCGAGATGTTAGCCACCGACATCGAAGCGGCCTTCCAGGGAGATCCCGCCGCCGTCAGCCGAGAAGAAATCATCTTATCTTATCCTTTCATCGAAGCCATCTCGATTCAGCGATTGGCCCATGCCCTCTATCGAGCCGAAGTGCCCATGATCCCCCGGATGATGACCGAATGGGCCCACTCCCGGACCGGAATCGATATCCATCCTGGAGCCGAAATCGGATCCCATTTTTTCATTGATCACGGCACCGGCGTCGTCGTTGGAGAGACGAGCATCATTGGCTCGCATGTAAAACTCTATCAGGGAGTCGCCTTGATCGGGCGTTCGCTTTCCGGCGGACAAACCCTGAAAGGCGTCCGCCGTCACCCCACGATTAAAGACAATGTCACCATCTATGCCGGAGCCACCATCATGGGGGCCGACACCGTCATCGGCGCCGGCAGCACCATCGGAGCCAACGTCTTCCTGACCCATAGCGTCCCGGAGCGTTCCCTTGTCTCCTACGAGGAAAAGCAACTCCGCATCCTCGACAAACGCAAACGCAACCCCGGCAGCGAATGGTCAATCTGAACGAAGTGGGAAGTTGGATGCGGGAAGTGGGAAGTGCCTGCAAGGCTCCCTATTCCTTCCCACTTCCGCCTTCCGCCTTCCCACTTTCTTCCCATGGTTGACCTCGACGCCAATGCCACCACGCCTCTGCTTCCCGAGGCTTTGGAAGCCATGTGGCCTTTGCTGCAAACGACCTACGGAAATCCCTCCAGCATCCACGCGCCGGGGCGCCAGGCCCGCGCCGCAATCGACAAGGCCCGGGATACCTTGGCCGGTCTCCTTGGGGTCAAACCGCATGAAATCATTTTCACCGGGGGAGGCACGGAATCCTGCAATCTCGCCGTGCTCGGAATCGCCCGGGCCCTCGCACCCCGCGGCCGCCATCTCATCACCGCCGCGACCGAACACCACGCCGTCCTTCATGCCTTCGAGCATCTCCACCATCATGAAAACTTCGACCTCACCATCCTCCCGGTCGATGCTGAGGGTCTCATCGATCCGGAGACCCTCCAGGCCGCCCTGCGCCCGGAAACCACTTTAGTCTCGGTCATGCATGCCAACAACGAAACCGGCACCATCCATTCGATTTCGGAACTTGCTGCGATTTGTCAGACGGCCGGAGTTTGTTTTCACACCGACGCCGTCCAAACGTTTGGAAAACTCCCGGTCCGCCCGCACGACCTAGGCGTTTCCGCGCTTTCCCTCGCCGCCCACAAGTTCGGCGGCCCCAAAGGCGCTGGGCTCCTCTTTCTCCGCGCTGGCGTCGCAATTTCCCGCCTTGCCCACGGCGGATCCCATGAGAACACCCGCCGGCCCGGAACAGAAAATGTCGCCGCCATCGCAGGCATGGCCGCCGCCGCCGAAGTCGCTCTCGCCAAAGAAGCCGCAGAATCGGCCCGCCTCGCGCCCCTCCGGGATGCGCTTTGGGACGGGATCAAAAAGATCGCCCCCGCCGCCATCCGCAATGGCGCTCCCGACCACTCCCTTGCCAATACGCTCAACCTCAGCTTCCCCGGTGCCAACGGCGAGGCGCTCTTAATCGGACTGGATCTCGAAGGCGTTTGCGCCTCCAGCGGGTCCGCCTGCATGGTCGGTTCCATGCAACCCTCCCATGTTCTCCGCGCCATGGGCGTCGCTTCTCAGGACGCGGCCAGCACGGTACGGTTTTCTCTCGGAAGCCAGACCTCCGACGAAGACATCGCTCATTGCCTGCGGGCTCTTCCCAAGGTTTTGGACCGCCAGGTGACCCGCGCATGAGTGCGGCCCAACTGTTTTTTGACTTCAGAAAATCCCTCTGGTCCCTTCTGGGACCTACCCCCTCCCGCCTGGGAACTCCCCTCCAAACACCGCCCACGCTGCCAAGACCAACCCGAAAGCACAACCGCGACCTCACGTTGGAAAAACTCGGCCACCGCCTTCTGAAAGAGGCCGGCTGGAAATCCCCTGAGGTGAAAGTGCAATGGAACCCCCGCCTCCGCACCACCGCCGGACTCGCCGACTGGCGCACCCGGACGATATCGCTCAATCCCCGCTTGAAGGACGTTTCTGAAGACGAAGTGCACCGAACCCTCTTGCACGAACTGGCCCACTTTCTCGCCCAGTCCCGGGCTGGCCGCGGCCGCATCGCCGCCCACGGCCCGGAGTGGCGGCAAGCCTGCGGCGATCTCGGGATCCCCCAAGAATCCCGTTGCCATGATTTGCCCTTTGCCCGCAGCCGCCGCACGCCTAAGCATTTCTACGCCTGTCCCCAATGCGGCACCTCGCTCGCCCGGGTGCGTCCCCTCCGTCGGCCCCTCGCTTGCCTCAGTTGTTGTCGCCGTCATAACCGAGGTCGCTACGACGCCCGCTTCCGCTTCGTGCCCGCCCCCATTCCTCGCCCTCATGAGGTCGAGGGCCCCCAAGAACCCATGAATCCTCTGCCGGCGGACCAAAAATTCTGAAATAATTCTTTCGCCCAATGAAATTCCCCTGTTGTATTTTTCCCTTTTCCCATGAGCCAACACATTGAGTCCAACCAGATCGAGAAACGCGTCTTTAAACCCTCTAAAGATTTTTCCAAAACGGCCCACATCAGATCGATGGCGGAGTACAAACGTCTCCACGCCGAATCGATCAAGAGTCCCACCAAGTTCTGGGCCAAGCAGGCCACTGAGCTTCTCTCCTGGCAAAAGAAATGGACCAAGGTCCTCGATTGGAAACTGCCCTTCGCCAAATGGTTCGTCGGCGGCAAAATCAATGTCAGCGAGAACTGCCTCGATCGGCACCTGACCGGTCCCCGCCGCAACAAAGCCGCCATCATCTGGGAGGGAGAACCCGGCGAACGCCGCGTCCTCACCTACCAGGCGCTCCACCGCGAGGTCTGCATCTTCGCCAATATCCTCAAACGCAATGGCTGTAAAAAAGGCACCCGCGTCATCATTTACATGCCCCATGTTCCCGAGGCGGCCATCGCCATGTTGGCCTGCGCCCGCATTGGAGCGGTCCATAGCGTCATCTTCGGCGGCTTCAGCAGCACCAGCATCAAAGATCGCGTCGAAGACAGTGGTGCCACCATCATTGTCACCGCCGATGCCGGCTATCGCCGGGGCCAGACGGTCACCCTGAAACAAAACGTTGATCACGCCCTCAAGGGCAACAAAACCGTCAAGCGGGTCATCGTGCACCGCCGAGCCAATGCCGAAATCCACATCAAACAAGGACGCGATGTCTGGTGGCACCGGGAAGCTGAATACGTCAGTGCCGACTGTCCCGCCATCCCGCTCGACAGCGAACATCCGCTCTTCATTCTCTACACCAGCGGTTCGACCGGCAAACCCAAGGGTATCCTCCATGCTTCCGCTGGCTATCTCCTCGGATCCGCGATGTCGTCCAAATATGTTTTCGACCTCAAAGAGACGGACACCTACTGGTGCACGGCAGATGTGGGATGGATCACCGGACACAGCTACGTCGTGTACGGCCCGCTCGCCTGCGGTGCCACCACCCTCATGTACGAAGGGGCTCCCAACTGGCCGGAACCCGACCGTTTCTGGAAGATCGTCGCCGACTACGGGGTCACCATTCTCTATACTGCTCCCACCGCCATCCGTGCCTTTATGAAATGGGGCGATGATTGGCCGGCCAAGCATGACCTCTCCTCTCTCCGTCTGCTCGGCACCGTGGGCGAAAACATCAACCCCGAAGCTTGGATGTGGTACCACAAACACATCGGCGGCGGTCGTTGTCCCATCGTAGACACCTGGTGGCAGACCGAGACCGGCTGCATGATGATCACCCCGTTGCCCGGAGCCACCCCAACCAAACCCGGCACAGCCACACTCCCGTTCTTCGGCATCGATGCCGCCATCGTGGACGACGCCGGCAAGGAAGTTGGTCCCAACATCGGAGGCAAGCTGGTCATCCGTCAGCCCTGGCCCTCCATGCTTCGCACCATTTACGGTGACAAAAAACGCTTCAAGGAAGCTTACTGGAACGAAGTCAAAGGCGTCTACTTCTCCGGAGACGGAGCCGTCCGCGATAAAGACGGCTATTTCTGGATCATTGGTCGTCTCGATGACGTCCTCAATGTCGCCGGGCACCGACTCGGCTCCGCCGAATTGGAAAGCGCCCTCGTGGGCCATCCAGATGTCGCCGAAGCTGCCGTCGTCGGTCGCCCAGACGAAATGAAAGGACAGGGCATTGTCGCCTTTGTCACTCTTCGCAATGGGATCAAATCGAGCAAGGAGCTCTCGGCCAAATTGCGCAAGCACGTCGGCGACGCGATCGGACCGATTGCCCGTCCGGACGAAATCCGTTTCGCCGAAGCTCTGCCAAAAACCCGCAGCGGAAAGATCATGCGCAGACTCCTCAAGCAAATCGCCTCCGGAGTCACTATCACCGGCGACACCACCACGCTGGAAGATTTCAGCGTCCTCGCGAAACTGAAAGGCGAAGAGTAGATCGGCGACTCACCCGGCACTTCTGCGGATCCGGGCGAGAAACGCCCTAAGTGGAAGAACCGGGTCCCGCTTCCCGAGCGACCAGTTTTTGATTGATGACAGAAGGTCGTCTCTAACATGGAATTTTCCATGGCGGTATGTGACAATTTCGTTATCTCATGATGACAGGACAAGATTTTGGTGCCGGGGGCAGCCACCCTGAGGGAAAGATGATCGAACGGGTTGAAGAAAGGGTTCTCGCATTTATCGAAAGAGGAGCAGGAAAATTTGAAGACCTGATCCTCGAACTCCACGCCGTCCAACGCCAACTTTGCCCGGTCTATGGCTCTTTTTGTTCCCTCGCGAAGAAGGACGTGACGACCTGGAAGGACATTCCGGCCATCCCTCTGACCGCGTTCCGGGACCAGGCTATCCGATGTTTTCCCGCGTCGGAAACCACGCAAACCTTTCGCACCAGCGGCACCACTGGCGAAGGCTATGGCGAACACCACCTTCGCACCCTCACGCTCTATCGCGCCGCCGCCCTCGGAGGATGGGACCGCGCCGGCCTCGCCCAGAACCCCGTCCTCTGTCTCCTGCCCCGCCCCGAGGAGACGCCGCATTCGTCCCTCAGTCGGATGGCGGCGTGGCTCGCTCCGGAGGAAAACTTTTTCCATGGCGATTGGGAAAAGCTCCATTCCCGCCTCGAATCCTCGCACTCGACCGCATCCCCCGGGGAGCCCCTGACCATCTTTGGCACCGCCCTCGGCTTTTGGGATTTTTTCGAATGGCTGGGTTCCCAGACCCTCGTCCTCCCGCCCGGCAGTATCGCCGTCGAGACCGGAGGCTACAAAGGCTCGCTCCGGCAACTTTCCAAACCGGAACTCCATCGCCATTTTGAAGATCGGCTCGGTCTCCCCTCCCCCTCCGTTTGGAATGAATACGGGATGACGGAAATGTCTTCGCAATTTTACACTGCAGGAATGAACGCTCCGCACACCGGGGCCCCCTGGGTCCGGGCCTTGGTCATCGATCCCGAAACGGGACAGGAATGCAATGAAGGCGAGACCGGAATCCTCCGCATCTTTGACCTCGCCAATACCGGTTCCTGTTGTGCCTTGGAAACCAGGGACCTCGCCATTCGCCACCACGACGGATTCGAACTCCTTGGACGTGATCCCGCCGCCCTGGCCCGGGGATGTTCCCGCCGGGCTGATGAAATCCTCCTTGAGGTCTCTAAAGAAGATGCCCCCCGGGGGTGATCGACGTAGTTCCAAGGAAACTTTGGCCGTTCACAAGACCATGAGTTTCTGGAAGTGAGCGTCCACGGCTTCGACTTCCATGCCGTAGTGGCGGGCGCACGCGGCGATGAGCACGTCCGGCGATGGACAGGTGAGCGCCGCCGCTCGCGCGCGGCGAGCCAGGTCGCAGGTTTCCTCCCAAATTTCGGCGGTGATTTCGAGTTCGGGAAGCACCTGCTCGTATCGGCGCATCACGGCCTTTTCGTGGCCGCCTCGCGCGCCCATCCAGAGTTCCAGCCGCACGGCGGCGCACCAGCACGCCTGACCGCCGAGCAGCAGATCCTCCACACGCTGGCGCACCTCCGGATTTCCGCGCGAACGCAACTGCTCGACCCACGACGACGTATCTACGAGCTTCATTTTGAATAAAGCCGCGACGATTTCGGCAAGTCGCGTTCACGCAATTCCATCAATTCCCCAAAGCTCATCATGTCCTTGCACGTGCCGCTATATTTTACCAGTTCCGCCATCCGCTTTTGATGGTTGAAGTCTTCGAGCACCTTAACAACCGCCTCTCGCTTGGTCTTCGCCTTGGTGAAACGCATGGCATCGCGCATCTCCTTTTCGGGAATATCAATCGTCGTCTTCATGCTTCCAAATGTACCCATCTACGGAATCCTGGTCAATCGATTTTGGAATCCCCCACCGTCAAAGGGTGCAATCAACATTGGGAGCAATCCGCGAGAGAAGAAACCGAGAAATGGAATCACGTGGCGCGGAGACTGCGTCCACGCTTGTTTTCCGAACGTTTGGGGAGATCGACCTTCGGGCGCGGCAGTTCCTTGTACGGGATGTCGTGAATCGCGATCATCCCATACGCGAGAGTCAGCACGACAAAAAATAGAATCCCGAGAGCAAAGTAACTGAGACCGTCCATAGAGTAGTTGAGTCGCCTATAAAGCATCGAGGAAAAGAAAAGACCAAGATAAAGTTCCGGGCTGTACCCGCCTCACAAGGGACGTCAGGAAGACCTGAAGCTTGAAACCTGAACCCCTCGAGCTAAAACTACTTTCAAATTTCAGGTTTCAAGCCTCAGATCTCAGGTTTTCACCCTCTTCCCTCCCATGAACTCCACCGCCCACCGCGCCAAAGCCCTCGCCGAAGTTGCCAGCCATTTTGCGCTTTTGGGATCGGTCAGTGCAGACGAATTTTTGGAAACCGTGGCTCTGGAACTTGGTCACGCCGAGATCCTCGATGGATTCCGTCCCTACGGCCCCCATTTCAGCAAAGCGATTCCGAGTTCCACGATTCTTCATATCGTCAGTGGCAACACCCCCCACGCCGCCTTGCAAAGCCTCCTCCGCGGTCTCCTCCTGGGTGCGCACAATCTGGTCAAACTTCCCAACGGAGGTCTGCCCGAGGTGGATCGTTTTGTATCCCTGCTCCCGGACGACTTGCGTCGGCAGGTGGTCCTCAGCGAGGAACTCCCTGACGATTGGCTCCGGCAAGCCAGGGCCTGGGTGGTCTTCGGACGGGACGAAACCATTTCCCATTTCCGTGCCCTCGTCGGACCCGACGTCCTTCTGGAAGCCCACCCCCACAGGGTCAGCCTCGGACTCGTCTTTGCCGACCCCCATGGGGCCTCCGCCCGGCACGCCGCCCGCGACGCCTCGCTCTTTGACCAACGCGGCTGCCTCTCGCCCCATGACTTTTACGTGCAAGGAGACGCCCGGAACTACGCCGCCACCTTGGCTGTGGAAATGGCCCGGCAAGAAGCGATTAATCCCCGGGGGCCTTTGACGCCATCCGAAGCCGCGGAAATTCATTCCCTCCGAACCAGCCTTCGTTTCCGCGCTGCCAGCGACCCACGGGTGCAACTCTGGGAAAGCGACGGCAACACCGCTTGGACCGTGATCTACGAGGAGGACCCCGCCTTCACCGCCTCCTGCCTCAACCGGGTCGTGTACGTCAAACCCCTCCCGGCCGATCTCCCCACCGCCTTGGGACCGGCCCGGACCTGGGTTGGGGCGATCGGCATTTGGCCAGCCACCCCGGATCATGCCGAAATCGCCGCGACCTTGACTCCATCCCGCATTTGTCCTCTCGGCACCATGCAGGACCCTCCATGGACCTGGCATCAAGAAGGCCGACAAACTCTTGCTCCCTTCGTACGATGGGTTGATTTCGAATCGGATTTACGCTAGGAACCCAAGTCTCATCCAATGGCGACCAAAGATTCCATTACGACTAACGGCTTGGTGGCTGATGTTTTGCCTGGCACGATGTTCCGGGTGAAGCGCAGCAATCGACACCTTGTACTCGCCCATATTTCCGGAAAAATGCGCAAGCACTTCATCCGCATCGCCCCCGGCGGCCAGATCAAGGCGGAGATGTCTCCCTATGATTTGACCAAGGCCCGGATCACTTTCCGGAATTCCACCCCTCCTTCCCAGAACCGACGCTAAGGTTCTTCGCACCCAAAATGTCCCGCATCCGAGAAAAAACGCTCGCCCACATGTTCCGGAGCGCAGCCGAACGCTATGAGAAACTTCCCGCCTTCGCGTCCAAGGACGCCGAGGGAATATTCGCCTTCCTTTCCTACCGTCAGCTCTATGACCACGGCGTCGCTCTCGCCACCGCACTGATCGAGCTCGGACTTCGTCCTCGCGAACACGTGGGCCTCTTGGCCGACAATCGCGAGGAATGGATCCTCTGCGACTACGGAGTACAACTCTCGGGCTGTGCCGATGTGCCCCGGGGCACTGATGTGACTGAAGCCGAGATCGTCCATATCCTCGCCCATGCGGACGTGCGTTTTCTCTTCCTCGAGAATCTCGTGATTTGGGAAAAATTCTCCCGTGTCCAAGCCCAATTGCCCGGGGTCGAAACCGTCATCCTGATGGACCCCAAAGCCGAGGCTCCGGAAGGCGTCCTCACGCTTGAGGAATTGCTTGAACGCGGTCGGTCCCTCCGCGAAGCCGGAGATCGCCAGGTCGAAGAACGAATCGAAGCAATTCGCCCTGAAGACCTTTTCACGCTCATTTACACTTCCGGAACCACCGGAACCCCCAAAGGGGTCAAGCTGACCCATGCCAACATGGCCTCGCAAATTCGCAACCTCCCCCTTGACCTCACCCCCGGCGACCGAATGTTATCGATTCTCCCGGTCTGGCACAGTTACGAACGGGTTTTCGAAATGATCTCCATCAGCATGGGCGCCTGCACTTACTACACCAACATGCGCTCCATCGGCGAAGACCTCAAAACGGTCCGTCCCACCGTGATGGCCTCGGCCCCGCGCCTGTGGGAAAATTTGTACCGAAAATTGATCGCGAAAACCGAATCTGCGTCGCCCCTCAAGCGATCACTCTTCCAGATCGCCCGGACCAGCTCCTGCCATGTGAAACGAGCCGAACAATTTTTTCTCGGGCAGGAAATCGACCTCGTCTGCCGCGGGCCCTTGGAGACCCTAACCCGCGGAAGCGCCCATTTGGTCCGTTGGGTGATCTTTATGATCCCTCACCGCATCCTCGACCGGGTGGTTTTGTCCAAAGTCCGCGAGGCCGTCGGTTGCGGGGATTTTCGCGGCACGATCTCCGGCGGCGGCGCCCTCCAACCCCATGTGGACGAGTTTTTCAATTTCATTGGGATCCCGGTTCTCGAGGGCTATGGCCTCACGGAAACCTCCCCGGTTCTGGCGGTGCGGACTTGGAAAAAACTCGTCATCGGCACCGTTGGCGCGCCCTATCCGGAAACCGAAATCCGCATCGTCGATTTGGAGGGAGGCAAAATCCTCTACCCCGACACCTCCCGCCGCGACCTCGGCCGGGGCCAACGCGGTGAGATCCATTCCCGGGGCCCCCAGATCATGCAAGGCTACCACAAGGATCCCGAAGGCACCGCCCGCGTGCTCACAGACGGTTGGCTCCGCACCGGAGACATTGGGATGGTCACCTTCAACGACTGCATCAAGATTCTCGGCCGCTCCAAGGACACCATTGTTCTCCTCAGCGGGGAAAATGTGGAACCTGTCCCCATCGAGGTCAAATTGACCCATTCACCTCTCATCGACCACTGCATGGTGGTGGGCCAGGACCAAAAACACCTGGGAGCCCTCCTCGTTCCCTCCATGGAAGGGTTCCGCAGCGCGGGCCTCCTCGCGAATACTCTGGAAGAACTGATCGCAAAACCCGAGGCGACCAAAGCCCTTGCGGGGGAAGTTCGCCGCCTCATCAGCGCGGCGGAAGGATTCAAAGGCTTCGAACGGATCGCCGACTTCCGTCTGCTCAGCACCCCCTTCGAGACCGGGCGGGAACTGACGCCCACCTTCAAGCTCAAGCGTCACGTCATCACCGAAACCTACCAGCACCTCCTGGTGGAAATGTACCCTCAGAATTCCTGACCGGCCTCGGCGTGGCCGGCTACAGGGGCACCTTCAGGCTGAAACCCACGCTCTCCAGAAAAGAATCCGAACGGCCACGGAGGGGCAAGTTCCACCTTGCCCTGCGCATTATCGGATTCGCGCTGAAACGAACCCCTTCCGGCCCTAGGAGCTTGATCGGCGCGGGTCCTCAGGGCTGTGCGACCGGTTCCGGTGCCGCGACTGGCGTCAACATTGTGCGCAAATTCCCTACCCAGGTCCCAAAGTCGGGATGTTGGGGGAATTCTTTCACCAAGGTGTAAACCTCGACCACGGCGCGATTTTTCTGCCCCACCACCGCCATGTCCTTGGCCCGAGCGAAGCGAAGTTTGGGGCCGTTGATGGCATTGTATCCGGTGGCGTCATGTTCGCGGCCGCCTGCGGTGGCCCGAGCTGCCTCGATCTTCATCTCGAGCTCCCAGGTTCCCACCAACTTTGGATCCGCCGCCTTGCGCATCTCGCTCCGGACATTTTTTTCAAGGATCCCGGAGAGATTTCCAGGGACCATTTCCCAGGCCCCATTGGGCAACCAGGAGTCCATCCGAAGCCATTTGACAAAGGGGCTTTCCTTCAAGGATTTGTTCAGTAGCTCGTCACAGAATTTGGCCACTTGCTTGAGGGAGGGGTCTTTTTTCGACGCCTCATTCAAATCCTCTTTGAAATCGACAAAACTCTGATCCGCTCCAGCTAATTCCATCGCATAGGCAAGAGACGGGCCCACAAAACGCTCGGGCTCATCCGATCCGCCCCGTTCCAAGGAAAGAACCAGATAGTTCAAATGCAATTGCAACGCGGTCTGAAATTCCTTGTTCCGAAAGGCATCCGACATCGCGCTCTTCCAATCGGTGAAGGCGGCTCCTTGACCGGGGACCCCGGCGAATTGGAGTTCCTCCACCGCCTTTTGATAGAGGCTCTTGGCCGCCGAAGAATTCGAGGCCGCCGCTTTAATTTGTGAGACCGCAGAATTTCGCAAGGATTCGAGGGTCTGTTGTTGCTTGGCTTCAATCTGAGCCAATTCCCGCAAAATTGCTTCGGCATTGACCGGGGCGGCATCTTGCTGGGCGAGGGCAAACGGGAGCAGGGAACCTGTCAAAACAACGACAGCCAGGGCGGAACGCAGGGTAAACACGGAGCGAGAACGTGGGTGGAACCGGGATTTCTGTCAACATCAACGCGCGGGTTTCAGGCTCCTTGGCTCGTGAACCGGAGACGACCGCAATGTGTGGAGAGTGATCTCGGGGGGACAAAAAAATCGGGCGGCCACTCCACATCCCCCGGTCCCTCGCGAAGTGTAGCCCTGCAAGCCACCCTCCCTCCAAGGCCCCGCCAGAAGACGGCGCGGAATGGGAGCGTTCCTGATCACGGCGATCCCTCCCGGCAGACAAAGTTGGCCGCCGTGGGTATGCCCGCTCAACATGACGGAGTATCCCAAAGCGGCTGCCTCCTGATAGGTCTCGGGACTGTGACTTAGTAAGATCGAGGTTTCGCCCGCCCCCACCGGGGCCCGCGCCCGGCGCAAATCGTCAGTCTGAAAAAAGTGCGGATCGTCCACCCCACAAATCCAAAGACGGTGTCCAGCCCGTTCGATGGCCTCGGCTTCATTAAGCAAAACACGCAAGCCAACTTCTTCCAAATAGACGACTTGCTCCAAGAAGTCGTGATTCCCCAAAATGGCATAGGCGGGCACCTTCAGATGGGAGGTGAGTCGCCCCATCAGATCCAGAGAGACATCATGACCACCGGCGATTTTGTTGTGATAATCCCCGGTCAGCACGACCGCATCGTATTCCAATCCGGAGAGTTTCCTGATGACGACGTCGATCAAATCCGGCTCGAGATCACAATGGAGGTCACTCAATTGTAAAATCCGAAACCCTTCAAATTCCGGCGGGAGATCCGGGAGGACAAAGGCCTGATGGACCGTTTGCACATCAAGATAGTTCCTCCGACCGAGCCCCGCCATCCCGCTGATTTTCAGCCCCATGGCAATAACATCGTCGAGTGGAAAAAATCTCTCCAACCGAAAAATGCCCTGACCTTGATGAACACTCTTCGCCCAGAGCCACGCTTGTTTGAGAATGCGTTTCTCCAAGGTATCCCGCCCCATCCGCCCGGCCAATTGGCGATAGTCCGTGTGTCCGGCAGCTTCCGAGGGATCCATGACCCTCAACAATCCTCCCGCAAGGCTCGAAAGGCGGCACCCAAATGCCCAATAATATCGCTGGCAACGAGTGACTCAGGAGATCCTCCGGGAGAAAAAACCGCTTTTTCGGCGGCTCGTCCACAGAGCCAAGCTCCCAGAACGCCGGCGACAAAGAGGTCTTTGTTTTTCAGCTGAGGAATGAGGGCGGCGCAGACTCCGGTGAGGACATCTCCCATCCCGCCGCTGGCCATGCCGGGATTGCCAGTCGAATTGAAAGCGAGGCGCTCCCCTTCGCCGATCAGAGTTCGTGATCCTTTGAGCAAAAGGGTGACCGGATATTTTCTCAGAAAACCCTCCATCCACTGGCGTCTGCTCCGCCCGGCGGCAGGAAACAGACGTTCCATTTCGCCGGGATGGGGAGTGAGCAGACGAGGACCACGACAGCGCGTGAGCATCCCGATGTCCGTGGAAAGAATATTGAGCGCATCGGCGTCGATCAACATCGGTTGGGGCCAGTTCTTGATCAGAGAGAGGATGTCTTCTTCCGACGACCGGCCACATCCGGGTCCGACGGCGAGAACATCGAGGACCTCGTCTTCGACCTCCCGAAAGCGGTTTACGGTCCGAACCATCACTTCAGGCACAGAGGAAATGGCCAGGCTGGATGCGATTTCTGGAGTGGCGTAGAGAGTGACCAAGCCCGCTCCCGCGCGCACCGCCGCTTCGGCACAAAGACGGGCCGCTCCCATGTATCCCGGCGAACCGGCAATGATGCCCACCCGGCCACAGTCACCCTTATGGACATTCCGAAGCCGCGGCGGCAGCCAGGACCGCAGGCTGGCGGGCGTGGACACTGAAATTTCCTCCGGACCGGAAAATTCCAAATCTGGCAGGAGGACGACGACGAGGCTTCCGACCATATTCCCAGCGGGATCCGCCACCAATCCCAGCTTGGTTGCACCGATCGTGGCGGTCAGATCGGCCAGCACAGAGGGCTCGGCGGGAATTCCGCTGTCGCCGTCCAAGCCACTGGGCAGATCGATGGCCAAAACCCAGCCGCCGGCTTCCCGACGCAAGGTATTGATCGTATTCACCGCCTTGGCAATCGGGTCACGCGGAGCGCCATGAGCCCCGATCCCCAGTAAGCCGTCGAGGATCACCAGGGGTCGTCGCCCGGGAAGATTTCCTGGCTGGTATGCTGGAGCCGAAAGAGCCTGAAAATGCCGGGCGGTCCGCTCGGAAAATTGCTCTTCCCCGCAGGCGGCCAAAACAAAAATCTCCCACCCCCAAGTTTTCAAATGGCGGGCGGCCACGAGACCGTCTCCGGCATTATTTCCCTTGCCACAGGCAACGAGACAGGTGCCCGGGTGGGGGAAATAGTTTCGAACAATTCCCGCGATTCCGCGACCAGCCTCGCCCATCAAGTCGGCGGCTTTGATCCCCCGGGCAAAAGCGGCCTGCTCGGCATTTCGCATTTCCTCGCAGGTCACCAGCATAGTCGGGGCAGTTAGCGTTTCACGGGGTTAAGAAAACAAATCCCTAATCCGATCGGTGAAGGTCTTGTGCAACGGGGTATTTTCTTCGCCGCAAAGTTGGGCAAAATGTTCCAGTGCCTTGCGCTGTTCCCCGTTGAGACGGGTGGGAACTTCCACCTGCACCCGGGTGAGAATATCTCCCCGGCTGGAGCTTTGCAAAGCGGGCAGGCCATGCCCTTTAATCCGAAAGACGCGGTCGCTTTGGGTGCCGGGCGGGATCTTCAAGGTCACCGCGCCACTCAAGGTGGGAACCCTGACTTCTCCGCCCAAAGCGGCGACAGAAAAAGGGATGGGCATCTCGCAATGCAAGTCCATGCCATCCCGTCGAAACATGGAATGTTCCTTCAGATGAATGACCACATAAAGGTCTCCCGAAGGTCCCGAGCGCAGACCAGCTTCGCCAGCCCCTGCACTGCGCAAACGTGCGCCTTCATCGATACCGGCGGGAATCTTCAATTTGACCCGGGTGGTGCGTTCCGCGCGCCCTTCCCCATGGCAGGTCCGGCAAGGCTTGTCGATCACCGTACCGGCGCCCTGGCATTTTGGACAGGTTTGCGCGACTTGAAAAAATCCCCGGGAGGCCACGACTTGGCCACGCCCGCCGCAGGTCGAACACGTCACCGCCCGCGAGCCTTCCTGCGCTCCGCTGCCCTCGCAGGTCTCACAGGAGCTCAGTTTGCGAATCTCGATTTCCTTCTCACAACCGGTGGCAATTTCCTCCAGCGTGATCTGCATATCGTAGCGGAGATCCGATCCCCGCTGGCGTCCAGTTTCCTCGCCCCCGCCGCCGAAAAAATGTTCAAAGATCCCTCCGGATCCCCCTCCCGATCCAAAGGCCTCGCGAAAGAGGTCGAACGGATCATGAAATCCTCCGCCGCCTCCCCGTCCGCCGCCAAAGCCGCCTTGTTGGAAGGCGGCATGCCCGTGGCGATCATAAGCGGCGCGTTTTTCGGGCTCCATGAGAACCTCAAACGCTTCTCCCAGTTCCTTGAAGCGTTCCTCGGCGGTGTGATCTCCCGGATTTTTGTCCGGATGAAACTTCACCGCCTGCTTGCGATACGCTTTCTTGATTTCGACCTCGGTGCTCTCCCGGCTCACCTCCAGAATCTCGTAATAATCGCGTTTTTCAGTCATTCCTGAGGAAATCCCTTGGAAACAAAAACCGTCGCTGGCCGAATCAAACGGTCCTTGAGTTTGTAGCCCTTGCGGGCCTGACGAATGACGTGACCCTCGGGCACGTCCGCGCTGGGTTCATGAGCGACCGCTTCGTGCAGATTGGGATCAAACTCTGCTCCTTCCGCGTCGACGACTTCCGCGCCGTGCGAACGAAGAAATTCTTCAAATTGCCGACGGACCATTTCCAGCCCCGCTACCAAACTGTCGGAATCTCCCCCGGCCTGGGCGACCTGCAATCCGAGTTCAAAATTGTCCAAAATCGGCAGAAGATCCTCGAGCAACCGTCCGTTGGCATAACGAATGGCGTCTTCTTTTTCGCGGATCACCCGCTTGCGATAGTTGTCGAGTTCCGCCCGTGAACGCAGAGCCAGATCGCGGAATTTCTCCAACTCCAAGACCGGATCGGGCGTCGGCTCCGGAGTGGCCTCAGAGCGGTTGGGTTCTCCCGCCTCAGGCGCGATTTCGGGTTCCACCGGCTCGGAAGCCGGGTCGAGGTTAGATTCGGTTTTCATTTTTTGCAAATGGCGATCAAAGTGATGTCGTCGTATTGAGGGTGTTTGCCCGCAAAGTTTTTTACGTCCTCGGTGAGGCGTTTGATGATTTTCGAAGCTCCCAGCGTCGCGCTGGCCTGCAATCCCTGCACAAGGCGAGGCAATCCAAACTCCAGTTCCTCTTCGTCCATGGCCTCGGTCGAACCGTCGGTGTAGAGCAACAGGCAGTCGCCCGGAGCCAATTTAAAAGAGAAGTCGGCGCAAACTCTATTAAAGACCTCCCCGCTGTCAATGCCCATGGCGATTCCCTTCGGGGTAAGTTTTTCCACTTCTTGGTCGGCCGCGTGATACCAGAGCGGCGCATCATGACCGGCCCGGGCCATGGTGACCTCATTGGTTTGGGTATCGAGAATGAAATAAGCCACACTGATGAACATGTCCTCTTTGATGTCCGGATAAAGCTGTTCATTGACCCGGCACAAAACCTCGGAGGCGGAAGTTTTCCCCACCGCCTCGCTCCGAATGACACTCCGACACATGGCCATGATGAGGGAGGCGGGCACGCCCTTGCCAGAGACATCGGCGATGGCCACGCCCACCCGGCGCTCGTCCACCTTGATGTAATCGTAGTAGTCCCCACTGACCTGTCGCGCCGGGACATTGATGCCGCTGATTTCGTATCCGGGCACATGGGGGGCGGCCGAGGGCAACAAGATCCGTTGAATATCGCGGGCGATCTCAAGGTCATGGTCCATCCGCTTCTTCTCGCTCGCTTCGAGATAGACAGTCTCATTGTAAATTGCGAAGGCGGACTGTTCGACAATCGTTCGAAAGACAATCAGGTCCTTTTCCGCAAAGGGTGTGCTCATGGGGCCATTGGCCAACCCGAGGACGCCAAGAATCTTCCGCCGATAGACCAGGGGACCCACAATGGCCGAGTGGGCGACCACATTGTCATCAGGCAGCAAAGTGTTCAGTTCCGCTTCGGAAAACGCTTTCGCTTCCCCGGTTTCCATCACCTGACCGATAGGGCCTTCGCCGCGTCGCACCACACTGAGGCGGAGAAAACTCTCCAGAGCCACCGGGTTCGAGTCGGACTGTTCGAGAATGTGGGCCGGAACATTCAGCAGCGCTGGACAGCTTTTGGAGACAAAAGACGGAATGAGGACGCCTTCGGTTTTATCCATGAGGTAGAGAGCGCCCCCATGGGCATCGAGAATCCGGGTGGCACTGGCGACAATCAGACGATGCAGTTCGGACGACCGGATCCCCTCCGAGAAGGCTTCGCCCAACCCGTGAAGAAAATCAAAAACCCGATCCTCTTCGACCTGGAGCTCCGCCCGCTCGCGTTCCCGGTCGCTGATGCGCCCGGTGAGAATGTTCACCACCACAATCAGCGCGACCAGCGTCCCGATAAAGAGCGCAAAAAAAATGTAGGTCCAGAGCATCGGGAGAAAATGATCCCGGCGCTAGGTGTCGCCACCTCGTCCGCTATCGGGAAGATCTTGTTCTTGGCGGAGAAATTCCAACACGTCATGAAACTTGACCTCATTGGCAGAGTCGGCCTCGACCAAAGCCTCGTGCGCTTCGAGGATGATTTTTTGCTGATCGACTGCATTCGGTTCGCTGGCAGCGGGGGGCTGCAGGGGCTTCGCCTCAGCCGGGACGGAAAGGCCGCCGCCGGCTTCTTCCACGGAAAAAAACTGATCCAATCCCAGGCTGCAGAGCAGTCCCGCATTGCGCTCATTCACATTGATGGCCCGCAAGCCACCTTGCCCGATCTTCCGCAAACGCAGGGCCACTCCAGTCAAAGTTCCCATGAAGGTCGAATCCATCTGATCACAATCCTCCAGATCAACGATAAAATCGCGGTGGCCACGGCAAACCATCCGGCCCACATATTCTTTTACTCCCGCGCTATTTTGAAAACTGCCGCGTCCCTTGATTTTGACCCATACGGTTTGCCCATGGCAACCGACCAGCACCGAAGATGTAGTACTCACTCTTTAAACGAACACTACTTCATCCCCTGGAGCTCTGTCAAACCCGGCAGACACCAGATTATCGCCACATGAAGGATTGTTTGAAGGCGACAATCCGTCCGTTGACAATCAAGAGGGCCCGCCAAGAGGTGACCCGTCCAAACTCCAGAAAGTCGTCGCCGATGATCTCGAAGTTTGATCGGAATGAACCCTTGGCCGAAGGATAGTATCGCTCCTGGGCCATAACGTGGCTACTCAGTGAGGCCTGACGGTATTCCAACCGGACGGTCACATCCGCCTCCTGAGAGGTCTGCCAGAAGAAATCAAAATAGTTTCCATACCGCTGCGAGCGGTCAAAATTACTCAGAGCCCCCCATTCCATACGCTTCCGCTCAAAGGCGATTGGCTCGCTGACCGAGATCAATGGGACCGCCGGGTCGAAGAAATACATCTTCAGCTTGCGGAATTGAAACGCATCCTGCAGTTCCAGAGGCAAGACGTTGGTTTTTTCAAGCTTCGTGGCAGGTACTTCCACGGTCGCACAGGAACTAAAAGCGATCGTGGTGATTAAGATTCCGAGGAGTGTCCTCATGGCGCGGGATACAAGCGGCTTTCATGCCTTCTGTCAATTGCCCCGGTGCGGGTGGGGGCTTGACTCCCGCCGTCCGATTCCTCATACGGTGCCATTCCTCACGTTGTCTCATCCTTGCGGTCCGGCCAAAAAATTTTATGAAAGCCCACGAAATTCTTAATCAATTTTCCGACGAGAACGTCGGAGAAATCCTCACCCACCTCCACGAGGAGGACAAGCCGGCTTACCGCGCCTGCCTCCAATTGCTGGCCAACCGGCGGCGTCTCCGCCCCGTCTTCCTCGAGCGCAAGCCCAAGCCGGAACGCCATGCCTGGATGCGGGCGGAACTGGCCCGGGTGGGCAACAACGACGTCGCCACCGAAATTCTCCAAGCCTGGCTGCTCGGCGCCCATCGCCCCATGATTTGTGAATTTCTCGATGCCCTCCATATTCCTCATAACGGCGAAGGCCTTTTGGAAACCCTCCCCGACGAACCCTCCCCGGAAGCCCTCAAGGCATCCATTGATGGCATTTTCAAAAACCATCCTGCGCTCCCCGTGACCGCCTACCTTCGGCTCTTTCCAGAAATGGATATTGCCAACTGGCCAACCTTCCCTCAGATCCTCCAAGATGATCCCCGGCTCTCCGGCGATCAACCTATTGCGAAGACACCATGACGCATTTTCAAAATTCTCTCGCCGAGGCTCTGGAGAGCTTGGAAGCCATCCGCCCGCTGGAAGAACCGCTGGGCCTTGCCGCCGAAACAGTCTTGGACTGTCTCCTTAAAGGCGGCAAAATTCTCCTCTGTGGCAACGGAGGCAGCGCCGCCGACAGCGCCCACATCGCCACCGAATTCACCTGCCGCTTCCAGGAGGACCGCCGCCCCTACCCAGCTCTCGCTCTGACCGTTGATGGAGGCCTCCTCACCGCGATTGGCAATGACTATGCGTTTCAGGAAATCTTTGCCCGCCAGATCCAGGCATTTGGCCGTCCGGGCGATGTCCTCATCGCCATTTCCAGCAGCGGAAAATCTCGCAACATTCTCTCCGCGATCGAAGAAGCCCGCCGCCAGAAGATGAAAAGCATTGTTCTGCTCGGCAAAGGCGGCGGATTCAGCGCTGGTGCGGGCGACATCGAACTCATCGTGCCGGGGTCGGTCACGGCCCGCATCCAGGAGGCCCAGAAGTTCCTCCTCCACGTGCTTTGCGAAATGGTGGAGGAAAAACTTCCGAAAGAGAATGAGGAATGAGAGAGAGCGCGGATGCTCCGACCCCATCTCTTGGAGGGGCAAGTTCCACCTCAAGAATCCAGATCCTAGTCTCCCAACATGCGTGACCTGATTTCCCCTGTCTTTGCGACCATCTTAGGCGCGATCGTCGGTTCTTTTTTGAATGCCTGCATTCATCGGATGCCTCGCAACATCCCGCTCGGCAATCCTCGCCGGTCTTTTTGTCCAGCCTGCCAGCGGACGATCCCCTGGTATGAAAACATTCCTCTTCTGAGTTGGCTCGCATTACGCGGACGGTGTTCGGGGTGTCAGGCCCGGATTTCTCCCCGTTATTTTCTGGTCGAAGCGCTCACGGCCGGTCTTTTCCTTTGGGTCTGGATGCGGTATGGACTCCCTCTCGCGCCCGCCTACGCCCTGATCGTGGCCCTTCTCATCGCCGCCACCTTTATTGACATCGAACATTTCATTATTCCCGATGAGATCACTTGGGGCGGCACCGTCGCCGGCCTCCTCCTCAGTTTCGCGCTCCCGACCCTCATGGGAACCACCTCCCACGGACTGGCCCTCGGACTCTCCTTCGCCGGAGCCGCCTTTGGCTACGGTCTCCTCTGGCTGATTGTTGAACTGGGCAAACTGGCCTTCGGCCGAAAAAAACACTCCTTCTCTCCGCCCGAACCCTTCTCAATCGCCCAACACGATGAAACCATCGTCCTCTCCTTGGGCGAAGATTCACTCACCTGGGAGGAAATTTTTTCCCGCGAATCCGATGAACTCGTTCTCGACTGCCCTGAGCTCGAGCTTGCTGGCACGCCCCACGAAAACGTGCGCCTGCGACTCCGCCACAATCGCCTCCTTTTCAACGGTCAGGAAACCCCTTTGGAAGAAATTCCCTCCCTCTCCGGCACCCTCACTTCCGCCGTCATTCCGCGGGAAGCCATGGGGTTCGGCGATGTCAAATTCATCGCTGCGATCGGGGCCTTTCTAGGCTGGAAAGCCGTGGTCTTCACCCTCTGCTCCGCCTCTTTCATTGGGTGTTTCGCCGCCCTGGCCGGGCTCTTCATTGCCCGGGATCGGGCGGGCTCGCGCGTCCCCTTCGGACCCTTTCTTGCCCTCGGTGCCGCC